>CZKC01000145.1_pt5 | contig 79207 bp, 46 predicted proteins | sample 1122341 | NCBI WGS metagenome assembly CZKC01 (sample SAMEA3539301, study PRJEB10725) | soil metagenome | biome: tundra; feature: field; material: soil | place: USA | collected 2010-05 | depth 0.15 m | reverse complement strand
GGCTGGCGCATCGAAATCAAAAAATATCCGCGCCTCGCCCTCGTCGGCGGCAAAACGGACTACACCACATTTAATCCCGTGCAGCCGATGCAGGCCGCCAGCCTTCCGCAGGGCGGCTACTACACGCAGGACGATATCCGCGAAGTTGTGCGTTACGCGGCACAGCGCTTCATCACCGTCGTGCCGGAAATCGAAATGCCCGGACATTCCGCGGCGGCCATGTCCGCGTATCCGCCTCTAGGCAACAAATTGGAAATCGAGCAGGGCGGCGGCGACACAAGTTTTATGCCCGTTCCCAACGGCGTCGCCGTATGGGATTCAAATTACAATGTGGACGATTCCACCATTCACGTTCTGCAAGACATCCTCACCGAAGTGATGGCGCTATTCCCGAGCAAATTCATCCACATCGGCGGCGACGAAGTGGATAAACGCCCGTGGCACTACAATCCAAAAGCGCAAGCGCGCATGCACGAGCTCGGATTGAAAGACGAAAACGAATTGCAAAGCTGGTTTGTGCGCCAAATGGATCAATTTCTCGCCGCGCACAATCGCCGTCTGGTCGGCTGGGACGAAATTCTCGAAGGCGGCCTCGCCCCCGGCGCAACTGTAATGTCCTGGCGCGGAATTGACGGAGGCATCGCCGCCGCAAAAGCCGGACACGATGTCGTAATGACTCCCGAAGCCCTCACCTACTTGGATCATTATCAGTGGATCGCCCCACGCCTCGAGCCTCTCGCCATCGGCGGATTTCTTCCGCTCGAACAAATTTATGATTTTGAGCCGGTACCGCCAACTCTCACACCCGCCGAAGCTCAGCACGTAATCGGCGGACAAGCCCAACTCTGGTCGGAATTTATTCCGCAATCCAAGCAAATGGAATATCTCGCGTATCCCCGATTGTCCGCGCTCGCGGAGGCTTTGTGGTCACCGCGCGCCGCGCACAACTTCGCGGATTTTTCCGAGCGCCTGAAGCCGGATACCGAACGTCTGCGCATCCTCGACGTACACTTCCGCCCGGTCACTCCGCTTCCCGCGCCGGCAACACACTGGATGGCGGGCGAAGCCGCCGCGGCATTCACTGAACGCGAATGGGACATCTCTCCCGCACTCACCTCGCCAGGTCAGTACGACGTGGTCTTCTTCCAACTTGGTGGTCACGGACAGATGGAACTCGAATGGATCGAGCTTCGCGAAAACGGAGTTCCCGTTCAGCGCATCACTCGCCCCGGCTCTACCGATCCCCGCCAGCGCTCAAACGATTATTTATTTGGATTGCCTTCGTACCACGCGGGCAGTCATTACACGATTCACGCCAGCGTTCGCGGAATCGGCGGCGCCGATACCTTCGGCGATATCTACGTAATCAGCCAGTAAAGCGCGTTCTGATTGGTTTACGTTCAGATTCGCGACGGTAAAATCGCCCGGCAATACCGGCCTTTCCGCCGACGTTCCCACGACAGCCGTCCGTCTGCGACGAGTGCCTTCCTCCCGCAACGCCACGCTTCCTGCCGCGTCAAAAATAATGGGAACTCTTTCGCCTCAGGCGGCATTACACACAGTGAAGCGCCGCGAACGGAATGATGAATAGCAGAGTGAGCAAGACGACGCAGACTCGAAGAGTGGTATCTGATAACGAGCTGTCTCAGAAATGGTATGTAACAGGGCACGATTTCAGTCGTGCCGTACAGCCTCGAAATTCGGGGGGTTTTAACCCCTGGAACCGATGAGGCGCAAATCGCAGCATTTTCAAGATCCGTGTAGGCGGGCATAGAGCCTGCGACACGAAGCGCAACCCATGACGAGCGACGAACAGCTCATCCTCGATTTCCAACAAGGCTCGCAAGCAGCCTTCGCGGAGCTTTTCGACCGCTATCGCCAACCGGTCTTTGGATTTTTCCGTCGGCGCTTACAGGATTCCGCGCGCGCCGAGGAATTAGCACAGGAAACATTTTTAGTTGTGCTTCGCGGAATCGAACGCTACGAACCGCGCGCAACATTTCGCACCTATCTGTACGCGATCGCGTTCCGCCAGGTCTCCGGCGAATACCGCCGCGCGAAACGCGATCCAGTTCCGCTATCGACGGAACCCGCGGCCGCGCCGCAACAAGATACCTGCGATGCGCTTTGGGTAAGACGCGCAGTAGAAAAACTCGATGAGCAACATAGAGAGGTTCTCTTGCTCCGCGAATACGAGCAACTCAGTTACGACGAAATCGCCGAGTTGCTCCGCATTCCAGTCAACACGGTTCGCTCGCGCCTGTTCCGCGCGCGAATGGAATTGAAAGATTTGTTAGATCCCGATCGCAGTGAATTAAAAAAGGTGTCGTCATGACGGCTGAAACGCATCCAGTGGAACGCAAACAATTAATGGGCTATGTCGATGGCGAACTCGCCGCCGATGTAGCCGCTCGCGTAGCCACCCATCTCACAGAATGCGCCGAATGCCGCCAATGGGAGGCTGACTTGCGCTCCGTTTCTGCACAAATGCTTTCTTGGAATGTTGAACCCGCGCCGTCGCAAATTAGTGAAAGCGTCCTCACGGCTCTTCAAGCTAATCCGCCGCAGGGCGCCGTAAAAGAAACTCGCGATCTCGCTATCGAGTTAGCATTCGGTCGCAGAATGCGGCCCGGCGGATGGATTTTAGCCGCTGCGTGTCTCGGCGTCGCTGCCATGATTCTTGTGAAAGTGTTCGATCCCTCCGTCTTCTCGACGTTCTCGGTTGAGCGAGGAGAAATACTGGCGACACGATCGCACTTGGATGCATCCGATCGTCTTAGAATGCCAGCAGGCGGTGGTGGCGGAGGCATCCATGACGAAAAGTCGAAGGCGATGCCTTCACCTCGCACGGACATTATCGCCGGCTCGCCGGCAAAAACCGCCGCCAGCATGGTCGAAAATCTCGTTCCCACCGCCCCAATGATCGCCCGCACCGCCTCACTGAAAATTTCAGTGAAGGATTTTCAATCCGCGCGCGCCGGAGTCGACCGCATCATCCAATCCTTCCACGGATTCGCGGCCAGTATGACCATCAACAGCGCCGCCGGCGAGCCGCAGTCGCTAAACGCGGAACTGCAAATCCCGAGCGCGCAATGCGACGCCGCGCTAGCCGCCCTCAAATCTCTCGGCCGCGTAGAACAGGAACAGCAGGGCGGGGAAGAAGTCACCGCCCAAGTGGTCGATCTCGATGCCCGGTTGAAAAATGCGCGCGAAACCGAAACCCGCCTGCAGGATATTCTCAAAACGCGCACCGGAAAAGTCAGTGACGTTCTGGAAGTAGAAAAGGAAATCGCGGACACGCGCGAAAGTATCGAGCGAATGGAAGGTGAACAGAAACAGCTTCACAACCGCATCACGTTTTCAGCAATCACCCTGGATTTACATGAGGAATATCAGGCTTCCCTCGAAAGCAACGCACCATCCGCCGGACGCCGCATTCGCAACGCGGTTGTCGACGGATTCCGCGCAGCCGCGGAAGGTTCGCTCGCGCTACTCGTCTTCCTGCTAAACGCCGGACCGAGCCTCTTGCTCGCAGCGGTCATTCTGTTTTGGCCAGCCCGATGGGCCTGGCGAAGGTTGCATCGGCCAGCCAGCGGGAACGCAGCTATCTCATGAACTATCTGGAATGAGCCAACGTAGTCGACTAATCGAAACGACTCGCATGAATGAACCAAACTAAATGATCGAGGCGAACCGTAGTTGACGTCATTCTGAGGCGAACTGATCAGGTTCGCTGACCCGAAGAATATTCGGCTGCGCGTTTTGCGGCCGGCAGCCGAATAATGTGCGGTCGTGCTCGGATGCTATTTTGGAAATGACTCGTAACAGGGCACGGCTTCAGCCGTGCCGAATACATCGGAAACTCAGGGGTTTTAACCCCTGAGTCCGGCCGAGCAACCGCTCCAATCATTTATGAGATATTTTCTAGATGATTGGCTGTATCGCCCTTACCAAATCGAGCAAACATTCGCCGGCGGCTTGAACATCGCCTGCCCCTGCTTACAGGAAAACGCCGCCGCAAATTCCGGCATGTTCACTACCACTCCGTTAATCCGGTACTTGCCTGGCGAATGCGGATCGGTAATCGCATTCACTCGCTGATTTTCTGGCCGGTTGTTTTCGCACGCCCACTGCGCCAGCCCCACGAAAAATCGCTGGTCCGGAGAAAGTCCGTCCATGCTGGTCAGTTGCACGCCCTTTGTCGCATCCTTCCACGCAACGTACGCCAGAATCGTGCCGCCCAAATCCGCGATGTCTTCGCCCTCAGTCAATTTTGAATTAATGTGGATATCGTCCACCACAATAAATTTCCCGTACTGATCCACCACGCATTTCGCGCGCTGCTTGAATAAATCGGCGTCCTTCTTCGTCCACCAATCCTTCAGATTTCCCTTCGCGTCGTATTGACGGCCTTCGTCGTCGAATCCGTGCGTCAATTCGTGCCCAATCGTTGAGCCGGTATTGCCGTAATTCGGCGCCGCATCCATTTTCGCGTCATAAAGAGGCGGCTGCAAAACTCCCGCCGGGAAATTAATATCATTCATCTGCGCATCGAAATATGCGTTCACCGTCGGCGGAGTCATCCCCCACTCGCCGCGATCCACAGGTTTGCCAACCTTGTTCAGTTGGCGATGCGCTTCAAATTGAGTAGCGCGAGTGCTGTCGCCGAAGAAATCGGTGGGCGTGAGCGTAATCGAACTGTAGTCACGCCATTTATCCGGATAGCCAATTTTGTTGCGGATGTTGTGCAGCTTGTCCAGGGCTTGTTCCTTCGTCGGCGCGCTCATCCACGAAAGTTGCTGAATCCGCGCCGCCATCGCGTCTTCGATTCGCTTGGTCATATCGACCGTCGCGACTTTCAACTCCGGCGAAAATGTTTTTCGGACGTACGCCTGTCCCAGCGCGTCGCCAAGTTGGCGATCCACATATTGCACGCAACGCTTCCATCGAGGCTGCAATTCCTTCGCGCCGCGCAAATACTTGCGATAGAAATCGAAATTCTCGTTCACAAACGCCGAAGAAAGCAGCGGCGCACGTGAATTCGCCACGTGAAACCTCGCATACGTTTTCAAATCATTCAGCGAGTTCGGCGTCAGCTGCGCATTCACATTCTTGAAAAACTCCGGCCACTCAACGTTTAAGATCTCAAACTTGGGAACACTGCTCGTGGCGAAGTAAGTGTTCCAGTCGAAATTCGGCGCCACCTTGTACAGGTCGGCGACGCTCATCTTGTGCTTAAGCTTGTACGGATCGCGCATTTCCACGCGCGTCAGTGAAGCCTTTGCAAGGCTCGTCTCGATGCTTATCACCGTATCGGCGTTTTTTTTCGCAACATCCGGAGTATCGCCAATCAGCTCAAACATTTTTTCCACGTGCTGCAAATATCGTGCTCGCGTCTCCTTTGATTTCGCGTCATCCTTCGTGTAGTAATCCCGATCCGGCAATCCCAGGCCGCCCTGATTCAGCCCCACGATCACCGCGTCGGAATTGTCCGGATCCTGCGTCGAGCCGGCGTCAAAAAGAATCGCATCACCTTCCAGATGCAAGGTAGCAATCAGGGACGCGAGATCCTTCACGCTCTGCAGCGCCGCGATCGCCGATAGCTCCGGCTGAATCGGTCCCGCTCCAAGCTTTTCAATCGCCGCTTCATTCTTGCAAGCGCCGTAGTAATCTCCAATTTCCTGCGTCACCGCGTCGCGATTCTTCGCCGTCGCCGCTTCTTCCAATATTCCGTGCAGATAATTCAAATTGTCCTCATAAAGTTTGCCGTAGACGCTCCACGACGTCTGATCCGCCGGTATCGGATTGTTCTTCAACCACTTGCCGCACGAATACGTATAAAAATCCTCGCAAGGATTCACCGACCTATCCATAGACGCGACATCCAGACTCGGCGTGTAAGGCAGAGTAGGCTCCGCGCTCTGCTGCACCGGCGCGCTCGTATGCTGCGAGCACGCAGCAATTCCAACAACGCACAAACAAAGAAGCGCAAAAATACCTTTAATCTTCACAACATTCCTCCGCAAAACAAAATCACTATACCAGACCTCGCCATGAGCAATCAGCGCCGAATTTTCACGACAAGTACGTCGCCGCGCCTATGGAATATGCTGCCGTGTCTTTCGTAGGGGCGGGTCCGCGAACCGCCCGCCTCCAATCGCGCGTCGCTCCAACCTTATTCCTCTCCGCTATTCTCTCTCCAATCAAATCTCTCCACTCGGTCCTCTACGCGCCCTCAGCGCCGCCACCTGCCACAACATGACGATGGAAGCATTCGCTCCGCTGCTACACCAATATGCAAGAGGTTACTTAACCAACCCTGTGGTGGACTTGACCGGTCTGAAAGGAAATTGGGATTTCGAATTCAAATGGACCGGGCGCGGGCAGCTCGCGGCAGCCGGCGCGGAAGGCATCTCGATTTTTGATGCGATGGATAAACAGCTCGGGCTGAAGCTGGAAGCGCAAAAGGCTCCTATGCCGGTTATTTTGGTGGATAGTGTAAACGAGAAACCAACTGACAATCCGCCGGGAATTACAGCGACGCTGCCGGCACCTCCGCCGGCGGAATTTGAAGTGGCGGTTATCAAGCCGAGTCCTCCGGACGGACAGCTTGGCGGAAGAATTGATGGCGGCCAGGTAAGTTTACAAGCAACGACGCTGCAATTCTTGATCACGTTTGCGTGGAACTTGAACCCAAATGACAAAGAAGCGATTGTAGGCGCGCCGAAATGGCTGGACTCGACCAAGTTCGACATTATCGCGAAGACTTCCGCCGATGCGGCGGCCTCATCAGCGGCAGCCGGCGCGACGAACGGCCCACCGATTGACATCGATGATTTGCGGCACATGCTGCAAGTGTTGCTGATCGATCGTTTCAAGATGAAAGTCCACATGGAAGACCGCCCGGTGAATGCGTACACGCTGGTAGCGGCAGGTCCGAAACTGAAGAAAGCGGATCCGACAAATCGCACGGGATGCAAGGAAGGTCCCGGACCGGACGGAAAAGATCCACGGATTGCGAATCCAATCATTGGGAGACTGCTGAACTGCCAGAACATGACGATGGCGGAATTTGTGGAACAACTTCCCACTCTTGCAGGAGGATATATTTTTATGCCCGTTTTGGATGCAACCGGGCTGCAAGGCGCATGGGATTTCACTTTGAATTTTAGCGCGGCCGGTCAATTGAACGGAGGCGGAGGACGAGGCGCGCCTCCGCCGCAGCCATCGGGCGACGCAAACGCAGCGCCGGATCCAAGTGGCGCACTTTCGCTTTTTGACGCTGTTTACAAGCAGCTCGGGCTGAAACTTGAGAAGCAAAAGCGGCCTGTGCCGGTGCTGGTGATTGATCATATAGAAGAGAAGCCGACGGATAATTGAGCGTGTCTTATTCGAAATAGCTCGCGTGAATGTGAAACTGTTACCTGTAAGCGGCGTCTATGTAAGGGGGGTGTCCGACATGGTGAAAGCGCGCGACAGTTTTGGAAATTACAAAAAACGATTGTTGAGTCCGGCCGTATTTGCGGCTTTCGCCGGGGCAACTTTATTTGGCTTCGTGAGCGTGACGCCGAGCCGGGCTCAGTCGCAGTCGCAAAACGCGGCAGTCGCTGCGCCGGTGTTCGAGTATGAAGTTGCGTCGATCAAACCATGGAAACCCGCTAGCGGTGATGCGCCGGGCGTGATACGGATGGGGATTATGAACGCGCCGGACGCGTTCACCGCAACTGGCATCACCGTGAAGGATCTCGTTACAAACGCGTACGGCGTCGCAGGTTATCAAGTCTCCGGCGGACCGGATTGGTTCAGCACTGAAAGACTGGAAATTGACGCGAAAATGGATAGCTCGGTGGCCGATGCGCTAAAGAAACTCGGCACAGATGAGCGCACTCTGACACGACAGAAAATGCTCCAGGCGCTTTTGGCGGATCGCTTCAAGTTGACGATTCATCGCGAAACCAAAGAGCTGCCCGTCTATACGCTGGTCATTGGGAAGAATGGGTCGAAACTTCAGGAGTCGAAACCCGAAGACACTCCTCCGGATGCGGCTCCGGGACGCGGCGGCCGCGGAGGGCCGCAGCTCTGGATAGGTGCAGGCGCTGGAGGGTTCACAATGACGGGGAAGGCCGTCACGATGACAAGTCTCGTGGGGAATTTGTCGTCGAATCTGCACCGCACCGTTCTGGATAAGACCGGGCTCACGGGAAAATATGATTTCACGCTGAAGTGGCTGCCGGAAGAGATGGCGCAACTGCAGGGTATGGGAGCCCAGACCGCAGTGCCGGGCGGCGCGCCGAATGGTTCGATGCCGCCTGCGCCGTCGGGAGATGCGAGCTTCCCGACAATACAAGTTGCCATTGAGGAGCAACTCGGACTGAAATTGGAATCGGGAAAGGGTCCGGCTGAAATTATTGTGATCGATCACGTCGAGAGAGTTTCAGACAATTAGTGCCCAAAAAAAATGGAATTCTCTGCCTCTCTGAACGGAATAGATAGGGACTGGCTTCGTGCGGCAGTGCAAGCGCGAAGCGGCCGAGTCATGTTCCCGCCCGAATATTGGAGGCAGAATGAAAATCGCACACAAATTGAGTGCCAGCAGAAAACTATTCGTAAACAGAACTCTAGTATTGGCCATCGCCGCGCCAATCTTGTTTGGGATCGCGAGCGCAACGCCGGGCCGGGCCCAATCGAAGCCGGAAATCTTAGCGGCTACGACACCAACATATGAGTACGAGGTCGCTTCCATCAAACTCAGCAAACCCGCCGGCGCCAACGGCATGTTCATGGGGATGAGGTACACGGACGACGGGTTGACGGCGCAGAACTTATCTCTCATGTTTCTGATTCAGCAGACATACGGCGTTGGTAAGGATCGAATCACCGGAGCGCCCGACTGGCTCAACTCTGAACGGTACGATATCGACGCGAAAATGGACCCCGCCTTAGCCGATGAGATACAGAAGCTTGGCTCGGGAAAAAGCCAGCCACTGAGGCAACAGATGCTTCAAGCACTTTTAGCCGATCGTTTCAAGCTGAAGGTTAGCCACGAATCCAAAGAACTTGCCGTGTATTTTTTGGTTGTCGCGAAGAACGGTCCGAAACTTCAAGAGACAAAACCGGGGTACGTTGGTCCGAACGACTTCGACGGCCCAGACGGCAACAGAGCGACGGACAGCGTAACAATTACGAGGAGCGGTACAGTCATGGGTCAGGCGGCATCGGTCGCAACGCTAGCGAGCACGTTGTCCAGGCAACTCGGCCGGCCCGTACTGGACAAAACTGAACTCACTGGCAGATACGATTTCACATTTAAATTCGCGCCAGACCGCATACAATCCGTGGCTCCTCCGGAAAGCGTGGCGAACGGGCAGCCTCTGCCCGCCCCGCCCGATCCCACTGGCCCTAGTCTCATGGACGCGATCCAGGTGTCTCTTGGGCTGAAATTAGAATCGGGAAAAGGGCCTTTCGAGATTTTCGTAATTGATCGTGTTGAGAGACCTTCGGGAAATTAACTGGGCGCGGGGTATCGGATGGCATTTCAACGCTTTGAAAACTATATCTGCCTTCTCCTCGCGATCGCGTGCTTAACTGCTTCCAGTTTCGCCGCAGCTGCTGGATATCAGGGACAGGTGAGCTTCGACGGCTTCGCGGTTCCGGGCGCGACGGTAACAGCAACTCAGGACACAAAGAAATTTGTCGCGGTCACCGACGACATGGGCGTGTTTACGTTTCCTGACATTACGAATGGAACGTGGACGATTCAAGTCGAGATGCAGGGCTTTGTGACGATCAAAGACCAAGTGGTGGTCGGGCCGAATGCGCCTGTCGCGCCGCCATGGGAATTGAAAATGTTGCCGCTCGACGAGATGAAGGCTGAGACGCGCGCGGCGGTTCCTGTCGCCAACGTTGCGTCACCGCAACCGAAGAGCGAAGAAACTAGACCGCCTGCTAAGACCGGCGCGGTAAAACCGCCAGCCAAAATCGATCCAACAAAACCGCCCGCAAAAACCGATGCGGCGGCAGCAACTCCTGGGCAGACCGCTCCTCCTGCGGCTGCAGCCCCGCCTGACGAGCCCGACCAGCGCGCCGCTGACGGCTTTCTTATCAACGGAAGTGTGAACAACGGTGCCGCCTCGCCATTCGCGCAGCTGGCGGCGTTTGGAAATAATCGGACCGGGGGACGATCGTTGTACAGCGGAGGAATCGGCTTCAATCTTGACAATTCCGCGCTGGACGCCAGTCCATATTCCTTGAGCGGACATACCACGCCCAAGACAGCGTTCAACCGAATAACAGGTTTGGCGTCGTTTGGCGGTCCGATAAAAATTCCGCATTTGATAAAGAATGGACCTTTCTTAGGTTTGACGTATCAGTGGACGCGAAACAACAATGACTCGCTAGGACAGGGTCTGGTGCCGACCTTGGCGGAACGAGGCGGAGATCTTTCAGCTCTGCCGATTCCAATTTTCAACCCAACTACTGGGACTGTTTTTGCCAACAACATGATTCCGGTTAGCCCGCAGGCGCAAGCCTTGTTGAATCTGTACCCGCAGCCAAACCTTGTTGGGGATACGCGATACAACTACCAAATTCCAATCATCAGCAACACACATCAGGACGGCTTGCAATCGCGGCTGAGTAAGGCCATTGGCCGCAAGAATTCGCTTTCCGGAGGCTTCTCTTTTCAGAGCATGCGATCGAGCAGTCCGAACTTGTTTGGCTTTCTCGATACCACGGATTCGCTGGGACTCAACCTGACCGCCGCCTGGTCGCACACAATTAGCCAGCACTGGCATCAGTCTGTCACGCTCGGATTCAGCCGGTTGGCGACGCAGGTAAAGCCCAACTTTGAGAATGTCACGAACGTTTCAGGCGCCGCTGGAATCACAGGGAACAATCAAGACGCGATCAACTGGGGACCGCCGGCGCTCAACTTTTCGACCTTCTCCTCGTTGTCGGATGCGCAAAGCTCTCACAATCGGAATCAGACCGCCTCGGCGGGATATTCCATGTTGTGGAGCCACCGCAATCACACTGTTCAGTTTGGTGGCGATTTCCGCAGGCAGGAATTTAATAAACTTTCTCAACAAGACCCGCGCGGCACATTCCAGTTCACTGGCGCAGCCACTCAGCAAATCGTGGGCGGCAAGCCAGTAAACGGCACCGGTTCTGATCTTGCCGATTTCTTACTGGGAATTCCGGACACAAGTTCAATCGCGTTTGGAAACGCGGATAAATACTTTCGAGCCTCCGGCTACGACGCGTTTATCGATGACGATTGGAGAGTGACTCCCCAGCTGAGCGTTCATATGGGGCTGCGGTGGGAGTACGGTTCACCGATTACGGAGCTATTTGGTCGGCTGGTGAATTTGGATGTCGCTCCGGGATTTTCGGCGGTGGCTCCGGTTATTGCGAATAACCCGACCGGATCGTTGACGAATCAGGCGTATCCGAACTCGCTCGTCCGTCCAGACAAGCACGGCCTTGGGCCGCGACTTGGGATCTCATGGCGTCCGATTTCCGGCTCGTCGGTGCTGGTGAAGGCTGGATATGGAGTTTATTTCGACAGTTCGGTCTACCAATCGATTGCGACGCTGATGGCGCAACAAGCGCCGCTTTCGAAAAGTTTGTTGGTGCAAAATTCGGCTGCATGTCCGCTCACGCTTGCCAATGGATTTAGTACATGTCCTTCCACGACGCCTGATTCTTTTGCGATCGATCCGAATTTCCGCGTGGGCTACGTGCAGATCTGGCAAGCTTCCGTGCAACGTGATCTTCCGTGGTCGCTGCAAATGACGGCGACGTACCAGGGCAACAAAGGAACGCGGGGCGCGCAGGAATATCTGCCCAATACTTATCCGATTGGGGCTACAAATCCGTGTCCCACGTGTCCCGCCGGATTTGCATTTCTCACGTCGAACGGCAATTCCAATCGCGAGGCAGGCACGCTTCAATTGCGGCGCAGGTTGCGTGCCGGTCTGATGGCTACGCTGCAATATACGTACTCGAAATCCATCGATGATGATTCGACGATCGGCGGCTTGGGCGCCGCCGGGGCAGGTGGAGGTTGTTCGGTGTGCGCGCAGGATTGGACGAATCTTGGCGGCCAGCGTGGACTTTCTACATTCGATCAACGCCACCTCGTGAGCTTTCAGTGGCAATATTCCACGGGGATGGGACTCGGCGGCAAAACGCTGATGACCGGTTGGAAGGGAAGGCTCTACAAAGAATGGACGATCCTGAGCACGGTCACATATGGCACGGGCCTGCCGCAAACTCCGGTATATCTCGCCGCAGTGCCGGGCACCGGATTTACGGGAACGATTCGGCCGGACACGACAGGCGCTCCGATTTACGCCGCTCCGCCAGGATTGTTTCTGAATCCGGCGGCTTACGCGCCGCCAGTGTCCGGTCAATGGGGAACTGCGGGCAGAGATTCGATTACCGGCCCGGCTCAGCTCAGCTTGAACTCTTCGATGTCGCGTTCATTCCACCTGAAGGATCGTTACAGTCTTGATTTGAAGTTTGACGCAAACAACGTTTTGAACCACGTCAGTTATAGCTCGTGGAACGCGGTGATTCCTCAGTTTGTCGATAACCCGGAGTTCGGAACAGCAATCATTAACTCCAATAGTATGCGCAAGATAACAACCACGCTGCGCTTGAGGTTCTGATCGATGCGACGCATGATTGCCATCGTGTTATTTTTAGCGCTGAGCACCACCGCTCAGCAGGTAGGGCAGAACGCGCCGCCTCCGGGCACTAACGGAGCGCAGAAAATTGCGGTGACTACGCAGATGGTCATCGAACTGATAAGCGTAAAGGACAAAAAGGGAAATCCCATTAAAGGTCTGACCGCGAAGGATTTCACGCTGACCGAGGACGGAGTGGCGCAGCAAATCCGTTTCTGCGATCTGGAAGAACTGCCGACAACTCCGAGCGAAGCGCCGATACTTCCATCCGAGCCTGAAGACATCAAAATTTACAACAAGCTGGGCAGGAGTCAAATCTCGACCGAAGCGCCGGGCAGTATTCTTTACAAGGATCACCGCTTGCTGGCGCTGTATTTTGATATGACCGCCATGCCGTCGCAAGCGGACCAGATACGCGCGCTTTCCGCGGCGCAAAAATTCATCCGGACGCAGATGACAACGGCGGACCTGATTTCCATCATGAGGTATTCTGGCAGCTCCGTTGACGTGTTGCAGAATTTCACGGACGACCGCAACCGGCTATTGAGCATTCTCCAGACGATGGTCGTGGGGGAAGGACAGGGACTGGATGAGTCCACCGACGACGCCAGCGCTTCGGATACGGGAGCCGCTTTCGGTCAGGACGACAGCGAGTTCAATATTTTTAACACGGACCGGCAGCTATCTGCGCTGCAGACGGCCGCGAAAATGTTGGGTCAGCTGAGCGAGAAGAAATCGCTGATCTATTTCGCCAGCGGCTTGAGACTGAATGGAATTGATAATCAGGCGCAGCTCCACGCCACAGTTGACTCTGCCATTCGAGCGGGCGTGGAATTCTGGCCGATTGACGCGCGCGGCTTGGTGGCCTCAGCTCCATTGGGAGATGCGACGCGCGGATCGCAGGGCGGCGTGGGAATGTATTCCGGAACTGCGGCGCTGGCATTAACTGCAAATTTTCAGCAGTCGCAGGACACGCTTTACGGACTGGCCGCGGATACTGGCGGCAAAGCGCTGCTGGATTATAACGACCTGACGAAGGGAATTGTGCAGGCGCAGCAGGCCGATTCGACGTACTACATCATTGGCTACTACACGACGAATACCGCTCAAGATGGAAAATTCCGCCGCATCAAGATTTCTGTGAACACGGAATTGGAAGCCAAGCTGGATTATCGCCAGGGTTATTTCGCGGGCAAAGTGTTCGGCAAATTCACTGTGGCCGATAAAGAGCGGCAGCTTGAGGACGCGTTAATGCTGGAAGATCCGATCACGGAACTCACCATTGACATGGAGATTGATTACTTCCAGTTGAACCGGGCTGAATATTTCGTTCCGATCATTATGAAAATTCCGGGCAGGGAATTGGTTCTCGCCAAAAAAGGTGGGGCCGAACACACGCTCATCGATTTCATCGGCGAAATCAAGGACGCCTACGGCGGCAGGACTGTCACGAACCTGCACGATAAGGTGAATATCAAGCTAAGTGATGCGACGGCAGCGGAATTACAGAAACGTCCGATTGAATACGACACAGGCTACACGCTGCTTCCGGGAAAATATACGATCAAAGTTTTGGCCCGCGATGACGAGACGGGCAGAATCGGAACGTATCAAAGATCATTTGTAATTCCCAATCTGAATAAGGAAGAGAAACAGATTCCAATCAGTTCTGTCGTGCTGAGTAGCCAACGCGTGGATCTGAAGGACGCGATCTATAATGCGACGAAAGAAAAGGAACGGAACATACAAGAAGCTGTGAATCCGCTGGTAGAAAATGGACAGAAACTAATTCCAAGCGTCACGCGGGTTTTCAGCAAGAGCCGGGATATGTATGTCTACCTTCAGGCATATCAGCAGGGCGCAACCACCGTTCAGCCGTTGGTAGCATTTGTGAGTTTTTATCGCGCGCAAACAAAAGTATTTGAAACGCAGCCGCTGAAGGTCACCACCGGGATGACCAACAAGCTGAATACCATGCCTGTGAACTTCAGTATCGCGCTGAAAGATCTTCCGCTGGGCGAATACGATTGCCAGGTGTCGGTGCTGGATCCGGCTGGACAGAAGGTGGCATTCTGGCGCGCTCCTGTGAAACTGGTGCCGTAGAGTCGTCAGCCTCTTCGCATGAATATTCAGCGGATCGCCAGGCAAATATTGATGGCGAGATCGCGGGGGTGACGAATCTCCACACGTTGAAATCATAAAAACGGCGCCGCCATAAATGTGGATGCATCTCCGCAACCGCAAATCCCAATCGCAGCTGACTCGGCGCGCTCTTCCGCCTGTTCTTGTTCTGCAGTCTAAGTGACACACTTTGTTTTAGCGCTTGAATTGCATTCGAGGGGTTTCCTTTCTTCGGCTCGCCGATCAATAGGTGCACGCGCTCGGGCATCACGACATATCCCGCCAGACAGAACTCGTATCTGTTTCTCCCGTCTCCCAGCACCTTCACAAACAGATTCCGTGCCGCTACTCTACCGAGCAGTCTTTGTCTTCGGTAACAACTAAACGTAATGAACTGCAGATGCCCTTGGTCGGGAATCCGAACCGGTCTATTTCACATGTCCAACGCGTTAAGAACCGCATCACCGTTGTCCGCCTTGCGGCTTCCTACCCCTTGCGGGGAGCGATACGGGCTTACCCTGTTCCGCTGAGATGACGCGATAGCTGAGGCCCTCTCCATACGCCGGCAGTGTGTTTAGCCCATGCGGGAAGATAGGGAAGCCTCCGCGCCCACTGCGACAAGAGCCGGTTAGCATCTTCAGCTCTTTGAACGTGAAGACGCTAATGAGAGTTTGCTTGTGCTGGCCATCCTATCAACCCTGGCCCCTCACCGCCTTGATGTTGGCAGATGCACCGTCGCCTTGCGGTTTCGATGCCGATCTTTCGATCGCGGGATACGTTGTCAGAGGGCTTTTAGACGGCTCGTTACCTCACCGCCTTGCCTCGTAGGGTACTGTTGATGGGACAACAGGTCTGACCGAATTCCTCCTTCAGACAATCATCGCAGCGACTTTCAGGTCGCACTCCCAAATCTTTCCCATACCAAGTCGAGAGGTCACAATCGCCTTGCGCTAACGCCCACCTTTGCAGCCGGGCAAACGGAATGATCCGATCCTCGAGTTGTAACCTGTGCCGCTTCCTTTGACGTAATCCCCGACGTACCAGAATGTGCAATCGTCGCTAGGATCGATCGCGGTTGTCGTGTAGTCCTCCCAGCGGAGTGTATTCGTCTGGGCGGCTTCTCCATTAACCAGTACCGTCTCGTGCAGAGATAGGGTGCCCTTGGGGTCGCTAGAGAGCCGCGCGGCAAACCGCTGGCCGACGAAGTTAGGCAACCCACCGAACGAGTAGCCGACACCGATATTGCCTTTTTTATCTGTCGCGATGCTGGGCATCCAGCGATAAAAGCCATCCGGTGCGTAAGTGCCTTGCTGATAGAGGTACAGATCGCGCTTTTTGTCGAGGCGAAACTCGTACCAGCGAATGCCTCCGGCACCTGCCTTCGTCGAGATTGAGTGAGCGGCGACGATAGATTCACGGTTGCCCACGCGGCGATAGACAAGCCGCTGCATTAATTTATCGCCCTGCGCGTCAAGACGCCGATCGGTACCCGGTTGGGGCACGCAGTTCGTCAACTGGCCGCCGCACAGATAATGATACGGAGCGGCGGCAATCTTCACCGGGCCACTGGTCTTTGTATTCGCCGGCTTCTCCCAATCAACGTGAACGCTCCACGCATAGATTCCATCGTCATCGAGAACGTCTTTAAGCTGTGTGCCGCCCGCCGCTAACATGATATTCGGCGCGCCAGCCGGCGGCAGTCTTTGGCCGTCAATATCGGCATTGTTCAGAAAATTTACGCCATCAATAATAATGCACTGTTCGGTGGCGGGCTGGCCCATCAGCATTCTGCTACGGTCGGCGATGCAAACATGTTTTTGAATTACGGTGTCGCCGGTGCTTGTTGCAACGTAGTAGCCGTCCGGCCAGATAGCAGGTCGCGGATAATCGGGGAATAGCGTCCGCTCGAAGGCGTAACGATAATAGGCGCCAAGCGGATCATCGCTGACGCTCACGGCGTAACACATCGCATAAGTTCCCTCCGTCGCTGCCTGATTCGCAGGCTGGCCCGGAGTTTGCGAACGACCCCGGCCTACGGGCGCGGGCGGCTGCGGAGGATTCGCAGGAAGTGCGACGGCCGGACCTGGCGCGGCCGCTTGTCCTATTACCGCGCGCCGGCCCGGAATAGCGGGCTGGCCGGGAATCGGGGCTTCGCCGTTTTCCTGGTACTGGCCGGGAGCTATTCGGGAAAAAATCGGCATCACGATGAGCCAGCGTCCAGCAAGCTGGTCGTATCGGACGACAGCATCGCCATTGTTGCGCGCTCCGCACACTCCGCCGAAGCCGGAAAAAATCGTGTTCGTAGCGACGTCGCCGTATAACACGGTTCCGCTTTTCGGATAGCGCGCTCCCTTCTTCGTGTAAACCGCGAGGCGTGAGTTGACGATTTGAACGATGTGATTTGGGCCGACGGCAAGACTATTGTCGGAAGGATTGCGGAAGCTGGTCGTCCGGTTGGGGCCACCAAATCCAACACCAAGTCCGTCGAAATTTTCCACCAGTGCTGCTGACGGCCGCCGGCCCTGAGAGGTCTGTTCTATCGAGGCCCCCGCATCGGTGATTACGGGCGGAGTTGGCAGTTCCTCGGTTTTTTGATCTTCATCATCGGGATCACCCGGAGAAATACCGCATGTTTCGCCAACACAGTCCGCAGAGTCGGTTGCGGCGTGAGAGTCGCGCAACGATTTGAGCGGGGGCGACGTGTCGAACATATCAGCGCGGGTGTCGGTCACCGGTCCAATCTTTACCTGGCTTTGAGCCGGATGCGAAGCTGTGAGACCGTAGATTCCAAAAAATAACCCGGCGACCAGTGCACCAATTTTCAGAGATTCTGCAGTTTTCCACGCGTGATTCATTTGCTCTCCCTGACGGAATTTTGACTCGAACGCCATCTTACTTTCGCCCAGCCCATTCAGCCGCAACTTCCAGGCGCAATCTCAACAACAGCGAACAAACGAAATTGGTTTCACACCACAGATATTTCAGAACTGATGCGGCTGCGTAACCAGTCCGAGTTTTTGTATCCCGCCATTACCAGCAGAGAAAGCGCTTCTAGCCGCTAACGGGAATTTTGCCGCGCAAAATTCCTTACCGCGCATTTCAGCCCAGGTGGTAGAGTACCTCGCGTCTTCCGCAATGTGTTCACGGACGGCATTTCGCATACAGTACTGCGGACGAACCTGAAGCTCTCGCAGTATATAATTGTTGTAAGCGCTATCATTGAGTCTTTCGAGGATGTTTGACGTCGACTGACTGTCGAATGTTCCATCAAAGATCAAGCCAATCCGAGGGGAAGAAATTTGCTGCGCTGGCGAATCGCAATCCTCGTAAGTCTCGCAATTGCGATTAGCTACCTGGATCGCCAGACACTTTCGGTTGCCGTTAGTGCAATACAGAAAGACATCCCACTTTCTAATCAACAATTCTCCTTTCTTCAATCGGCGTTTTTGTTCGCGTACGCGATCATGTATGCGGGAGGCGGCAAACTTGCGGATGTTCTGGGGACGCGGCTCGGTTTCACTTTGATCATGCTTTTCTGGTCACTGGCCTGCGCGAGCCACGCTCTTGCCACAGGTTTCGCCATGCTCGCGGTCAGCAGACTTTTACTTGGAATGGGTGAAGGTGGCGGCTTTCCCGCGGCCACGCGCGCCGTCGCCGAATGGTTTCCAACACGCGAGCGTGCGACGGCAATGGGAATCATTAACGCCGGCACTGCTGTCGGAGGTGTGACCGCGCCTCCGCTTATCGCGGTGATCCTGTTCTATTTCAGTTGGCGATGGATATTTTTGTTCACTGGCGGCATCGGCCTGCTATGGACCGCTTGGTGGGGACTGTCGTATTTCTCGCCGGAATCGCGATCGGAATCGAGCAATCAGGATGCAAATGAATTTCAGTCTGGCCCGGAAGTCCCGGATGCCACTCACGGCTTGCGATGGACGGATTTGCTTCGAGTGCGCGAAGTTTGGGGATTGATGACTGCGAAATGTTTGAGTGATGCCGCCTGGTATTTCTATCTTTTCTGGCTTCCGAAATATCTGTATGATGCCCGCGGTTTTAATGTCAAATCGGTAGGCTTGTTTGCCTGGATACCTTACGCGGCGTCGGGAGTTGGGTGCCTCCTGGGTGGTTGGTTTTCAAGCTACCTGGTGCGGCGGCGATTCTCCTTAGGCACGGCGAGAAAACTTGCCCTCGGCTTGAGCGCTGTGGTGATGCCCGTCATCATCCTTGTTCCGCGCGTGCCCGTGTCTTGGGCGATTGCGATATTCAGTCTGGCTTATTTTGGGCAACAATCCTGGTCGACGCTGGTGATGGTCTTGCCAACAGACTTGTTTCCTCGCGGCGTCGTTGGTTCTGTGGCCGGATTAGTTGGATTCGGTGGTGCGATGGGTGGAATCGCATTCGGAGAGGTAGTCGGATATCTCTTGGACCACGGCTTCGGCTACGGTGTTGTGTTCGCGCTGGCCGGAACATTTCACATTGTGGCTTTTGCTCTGATTCTTGTTACTGTTCCTGAGATTCGTCCTTTGAGTTTGTCGCGCAGACTGAGTTACTGAGGAACGCCATGAAAATAAAAGAAGTTCGCGTGCGTGTGTTGCGCTGGCGGGGCAAGACGGCTCAATTGCCGCCGCATTTCTGCACCAATCCGATGGATTTGCTGGCGCTACCGGAAGCTTCGATGAGCACGTTTACGTTTCACGGATGGCTTGTAGTTGAGATTTTCACTGACGATGGGCAGGTGGGGATCGGCAACGCGGCTCTCGCGCCACCAGCCACCAAACAAGTCATCGATTCCTATCTGAAGCCTTTGCTGATCGGCCAGAACCCGTGGGATATCGAGTTCCTTTGGCAGCATATGTACCGCAAGACTATGGCTTTCGGCCGCAAGGGAATCGGCATGGCTGCGATCAGCGCCGTTGATATAGCTCTGTGGGACATTCTCGGCAAATCGGCAAAGCAACCCGTATATGCTTTGCTTGGAGGACGAACCAAGCCGCGCGTTCCTGTCTACGCCAGTCGCTTATATAGTTCAGAATTGGGCGAACTCGCTGCGGAAGCCAAGCAATATAAAACCGACGGCTACAAAGCGATGAAGCTGCGTTTCGGTTGGGGCCCAACCGACGGCGCCGCCGGAATGCAACACAACGTTGATCTCGTTCGCACGGTCAGAGAGACCGTCGGAGATGGTATTGATGTTATGGCGGACGCGTACATGGGATGGACACTCGATTATGCGAAGCGGATGCTGCCCCTACTTGAGCCGTTTCATCTCAGGTGGTTGGAAGAACCCGTTATCCCTGACGATGTACACGGTTACGCTGAGTTGAAGTCATACGGACGAGTTCCCATCGCTGGCGGTGAGCACGAATTCACGCTTTACGGATTTCGCGACCTGTTGGAGGCTCGAGCCGTAGATTACATACAATTCGATACGAATCGGGTGGGCGGAATCACGCAAGCGCGCAAAATCTCGGCTCTGGCCGAAGCGTATTCCGTTCCCGTGATTCCTCACGCCGGCCAGATGCACAACTATCATGTCGTGATGGCCAGCCTGAATTCGCCGATGGCCGAGTATTTCCCGTTTGTTGACGTGGAAGTGGGCAACGAATTGTTCTGGTACATCTTCAATGGCGAGCCGCGGGCAAAGGATGGATTCATTGATCTCGACGCAAATGTTCCAGGGCTAGGTTTGACAATCAACGAAGCGGCGTTGACAAAATTTGATGTCACAGAATGAATCGAAAATGACGGGCGAAGCAAACTCCGCGGTGCGGCTTATACAGATCAAGAAAGACGGCGTTCGCAGAGTCGCTTTGGTCGAGGAGCCGAACGTGCGCTTGATTGAGGATTGTTCTTCGGTTTACGACCTTGCCGGCTTAGCAATCTCCGCCCGAGTAAAATTAAGCGATGCCGCGCGCCAAAGGGCGACGGACGATCTTCTGGACTACAACCTTATATACAGTGGCCGCTCGGAGTGGCGCCTGCTTGTTCCGGCTGACCATCCTGGCGATTCGGCGCGTTCCTTGATTTCCGGCACAGGCCTTACGCATTTGGGCAGCGCGAGGGACCGCCAAGACATGCACGTGAAGGAAGAAGAGCTTACGGACAGCATGAAAATGTTCCGCGCTGGACTTGAAGCAGGTCGTCCTGCGCCGGGAGCTATAGGAACTCCACCGGAGTGGTTTTACAAAGGCACTGGCGCGATGCTTCGCGCGCACGGCGAGCCGTTGGATATTCCGCCGTATGCGGAAGACGGCGGTGAGGAAGCAGAGATCGCGGGCGTTTATCTGATTGCTCCAGATGGGAGTCCGTGGCGCATGGGCATGGCGGCAGGTAACGAGTTTTCAGACCACAAATTTGAAAAAAAGAACTATCTTAATCTCGCGGGCTCGAAACTCCGTACGTGCGCGCTTGGTCCCGAGCTGGTGGTTGATCCGGAATTTCGATCGGTCCCGCTGGAAGTTAGTATCGAACGTGATGAAGCGGTGCTTTGGTCAAGGAAATTTGGCACAGGTGAGTCGAACATGTGCCACAACTTGCAGAACATCGAGCACCATCATTTCAAGTATGAGAATCACCGCCGTCCGGGAGACGTTCACGTTCACTTCTTTGGGACAGACCGCCTGAGCTTCAGCGATGGTATTCGCTTGCAAGAAGGGGACGTGATGCAAATCGCCGCCGAAGACTTTGGCCGCCCGTTACGCAATCCTGTTAGAGTTTTTGAATCGAAGCCTGATCTCATCACTGTGAGTCCTTTGAAATGACCGAATCAATTTCCAAACCGCGCGTGGCAATTCTCGGCCTGGGAAATATGGGCGCCGGTATGGCAAGCCGTCTGCTTCAAGCGAATTTCCCCCTGTCTGTGTACAACCGAAATCGCGACAAAGCCGCGCAATTCTCCAGTGCCGGCGCGCGTGCCGCTGATTCGCCGCGCGAGGCAGCTTCAAACGCCGAAATCATTATCAGCATGGTTGCGGACGATGGCGCATCGCGTCACGTTTGGCTGGGCGAAGAAGGGGTGCTCGCCGGAGTTTCACCCGGTTCGGTGCTGATCGAATGCAGCACACTCACGGTGGGCTGGGTGCTTGAGCTCGCCGCGCTCGCGGCGGAAGGGGGATGCGAGTTGGTGGACGCGCCTGTAACCGGCTCAAGGCCGCAAGCGGCGGCAGGCGAATTGCTTTTCCTTGCCGGTGGTTCGGCTTCCGCGATTGCGAAGGCACAGCCAGTGCTTTTGGTGCTCGGCCGCGAAGTTATTCACCTTGGCCCGAACGGAAGCGGCACACTTCTGAAGTTGATCAATAACTTTCTTTGTGGAGTGCAGGCCGCGTCCTTCGCGGAGGCTGCGTCCATGATTCGTGCAGGCGGCCTCGATCCGGAAAAAGCGCTGTCCGTTCTGACCAATGGAGCGCCGGGAAGCCCGCTCGTGAAAACGATCTCCGCTCGCGCGGCGGCACACGATTCCACCCTTAATTTTTCGTTGCGGCTTATGGCGAAGGATCTGGGATATGCGCTCGAAGCGGCGACGCGAAATGGCCTTTCGCTCCAAACGGCCACGGCCGCGCTCGAAGTCTTCCAGCTCGCCATTGCGAAAGGTCACGGCGATAAGGACTTCTCCGCGGTAATTACGTCGATGCAGACGCGTTAGCCTGGATTAGTTACACGGATCTTCTTCCGCTCTTATTTATCCTTGCCGCCCGACGTCGTTCGGGCGCGCGGAGCGAAGTGAAATCTATACTCGCCGGTGTCCGTGCCGGAGAAAATCCTCGTGTTGTAGTCCAGCAAGTAATCCAGACTCACAGAATTCCACATGGACGGCTTCTGAGCGGCGCCGTACGGATACGAAGGCATTGCGTGGAACGGAAACGGTGCGACGGTCAGGCCATCTGCCGCATAGAAATCCATGTCTTTCTCGTAGCCATCGGCGAAGAAAAAATAGTCGCGCTTCCAGCCGGCGGGAAGCGGCGGGAGATTTGCCGGATCGAACTCCAGTTGCACTTCATCCCCTGAGCCAAACACCACGAATCGGTCATCCACCCGCTTGAGCAGATCGGTCACATCCCCAGTGCGCGTGTACGCACCTACGGGCCGTGTGTAAGGACCGGTGCGGCTGGTTTGCTCGTAAACGTAGTCGAGGTCTCCGGGGCTTCCTCGCTCGATCGCACGAGGGAAACCGCGAAAGCCGAGCTTCGCTGAGACCAGCGGCATTTCGCTGCTATGGAATGGTTCTCCGTCAGGCGTGCGGTCCACCAGTATCTGGTCCCAGTAAATCTGGAGATTGGTTGTCAGCCGGATGCGCCGTGTTCCGTTTGGCAGCTTTCCAGTGAGATCGGCAATCGTGGCGCGCCACAACCCGGCGGGAAAACCCATGTCGTCCACCACGCGTATCCACCGGCCGCTTGGATCGAGCGCTTCGACGTATGGTGCATACGGTTCGATTCCTGCCTGGTAGGCCGCGAACATGGAAGTGGCCATGAAATACTCGATATAGCCGTGCATCAATAATTTCAACGGTCCGCCCTGATAGGGTTCACCGAGATCGAGTTCCAGGGTGTGCGGCTTCGTGAAGCCCTTGAAAGGAAGCAACTGGAAGCCATCGACGTATTGGTGATCCCGTGCGGCAAGCAGCGGCAGAACATTTCGACCATCGCCGTCCCAAGCTCCCGCCGGCGGCCGTACGTCGCGTGACGAGATTACTTTGTATTCCGGATACGGAGGGTTGCTTGCGAAGTACTCGTTCGGGTAAACCTCAGTGTCCGCTGGATGGTCAACAGCCAATAGCCGCACTTGGTCCACGTAGACGACTTCCTCCATTGGCTCCATGAATCGAAAGCTCAGCTTGCCGTCCCGCATGCGTGGCGACATACCTTCGAGTTTTGTGTACTCCGTGGGGCGCGGAATGTTGCGCTCATTGGGCCCGACCCAATGCCCGAGGACGCCCGCGCCGAGCATGTCAGAGATGAAACGATAACGCGTTCCGTCCCAGGCAAACAGCAGCGGGCAAGAACTTCCACGGCGATCAATCTCGCCAATTTTGGCTGTCTGGCCTGAATGAATTTCGATTTCGTCTTGCGGAACTCCGGTGGGCCACAGCAGCCGGACAACATCAGCTTGTGCATTCCGGCCGAGCCCGATCAGCAGATCCGTCGAACTCTGGCCCAAATATCCGCTGCCGCTGATTTCAAATTTCTGCCAAAGCGCGCCCGCGAAGACTTCTACCTTCGTGCCAACCGCCGACTTGTTATCGCTGAGACCCTTCAGCGCAATCTTGACGAAATGGTTTTTGTTGCCGCCGTCATTGCGCAGCAACACGACGGAACCGTCGCCTTGTGTGATGAGCAGATCATAGTCGCCATCGTTATCAAAATCGGCGGCGTACAGGCCCCGCGGATCGTGGAGTTGGACCGAATCAAGGCCGGTCTGGCTGGTTACGTCTTTGAATCCCTGACGGCCAAGGTTGCGGTAGAGGCGAATTACGTCCTTACCTTCTCGCGTACGCGCGACCGCGGCGATATCAATCCAACCGTCATTGTCATAATCGAAAGCAACCACTCCCCACGCTTCGGCTAAATCGCTCGTCTCGGGGCCGTGATTAAATGGCCGGAAGTTTCTTCCTGCATTATTCTCCCAGGCAGTCAATGCCGGAACCGTTCCGTGGCTGAAGACGGCGTCCATCCATCCGTTTTTGTTGAAATCCGCAACAGCAACGCCAACGCTTGGGGAGGACATCTTTCCGTCCCACGGTTCGGAGGCCGTCCACTTGCCTTCATGCGGGTTTGTAAGAACCCGCGTTTTCGGGCCAGTAACGAGCAGATCTACGGCACGGTCGTTGTTATAATCGCTGAGCGCCGCCGAATTGGCGCCGTCCAGATTTAGTCCGCTCTGCTCGCTCCAGTCGGTGAATGTTCCGTTGCCATTGTTCCGGAACAATCGGTTGCGCGCCGAACCGTCCGCATACGGAGGACCGATAGCGTAGAGGTCGACATCGCCATCATGATCGTAATCCACCCACAGGAGCGCCTGCGACGGAACGTGTTCGCCGTTCAGCCTGGCAGCAGCGGTTACATCCCGAAAAATTTCGTTGCCCTCGTTTCGATAAAGAGCGATGTGATCGCCGAATCCGAATGCGATATCCATCTTGCCGTCGTTGTCGTAATCTGCAGCGGCGCAACTTTCCGCGCCTTTCACGCCGCCGAGTCCGGCAGCCTCCGTCACATTCTGGAATTTTCCGGCGCCGGTGTTTCGATATAAGGCCGCGTGGCCCTCGGGCCCGGTGTTCGCGAGCAACAAATAAGGCAAGCCGCTTTCATTTAATTGCAGCCAACACGCGCCGTGCGGCATGACGGTTTTTGACACAGATTCGCTTTGCACTCCCGCCGCAGGCAGACCCATCTGCTTCGTAACGTCCACGAACTTCACCGCGATCGGCGCCGGTGATTGATTGGCCCCGCTTTGTGATTGCGCCGCCAGCGAAAGCACACCCTGATCGCCGTAGGCAAGACTCAGCGGAGTTCCCAACTTACGTTCCGTAAGGGTCTGAAAGCGCTCAAAATGAAGTTTCGCATTTTCCGAATCACCGAGACGTTGATATGCGCGCGCGGTGCTGTACTCAGCCGACGCGTGGAAAGGATTCAATTCGAGCGCCTTCTCGAAAGCATGGAGGGCTTCCTTTTCCTGCTGCATTTCATCCAGCATCAAACCGACGAAGTAATATGTGTCGGCATCGCTAGGAGAGAGCTGGGAGGCGTGACTGAATGCGTCGAACGCATCCGCGAACTGCGCTTGCGCTTTGTAAAGCAGACCGAGGTTGTACCACGCACGAGCGTTGGTGGGATTGTCTTGAACGAAGCGAAGCAGAATCGCGCGTGCCGGCTCAAATTTCTGCAGATTGAGCAACGCGATAGCCTGATTCAGTTTCGCCTCGATTAAATGGCCATCGAGTTCAGATGCTCGCTGGAATTGCTTGAGCGCCAACGCAATGTCCTGGCGCACCATGTACGCAGTTCCGAGATTGTTCAACCGTATAGCTTCTTCACGGTGCGTGGCGACTGTTGCGGAGACTTGATTCGCGGTGCTCGACGAAGCTGGGGGGCGATTGAGCTGCGCGCCGCTCGCAACCGCCAGCGCCGACATGACGATGAATGCGTAGCGAAACCAGAAAGCGGCCCGAGGCAGTCCTCCGCGCATTGTTTCTCCTAGTGCTTGGAATACTTTCTCGATCCGGTGATCCCGCGGCCCTCTTCCACCGTTATGATCTGGTCGGCAGGAATCCTACTCACGTGATCCACTTGTCCGCTGGGCCAGCGAATTTCAATGTCGGACTCAACCGGTTTTTCTCCCAGGCCGAACGTCAGCACCAATTCGCTCGCGGAAAGATAACCCGATCCCGATCGCACGCTCTGTATTCGTTTGCCACTCCCGGCGTTGAGTGTTACGGAGGCTCCAATACCATCGCAGTTCGATTTTGTGCCGCGCAACTTAATGCGCAACGAATGATTTGTTCCCCCATCGTTTCGGTATAGAAACGCGGGGCCGCCGTTTGTCGTCATCAGCAAATCGAGATCGCCATCATTGTCTATGTCGGCGTATACCGCGCCACGGGCGACCTTCGGAGCGGCGAACGCCGCACCCAACAGGGTAGTGACGTCTTCAAACTTGCCGTTGCCGAGATTGCGGAACATGTGGGGCGGTTGCTTGTACGTAATCCGCTTCTGTATTCGTTCGATGTCGCTATCGAGGTGGCCGTCGGCGACAAATATATCCGGCCAGCCGTCGTTATCGTAATCCAGGAAATACGAAGCAAAACCAAGAGTGAGTAAACTTGCGCGGCCCACTTCGGACCGCGGCGCCTCGTCAATAAAAAGCCCGTTACCCTCATTGTGATAAAGCGAAATCATCTGGTTGGAAAAATTGCTGATGAGAATACTCGGACGCCCGGAGCGGTCGTAATCGGCCGCATCAATACCCATTCCCGCGCGCGCGACGCCGTCTTCGCTGAAGGCGATGCCCGCTTCCACACCTTTTTCGGTGAACGTGCTGTCTCTGTTGTTGCGGTATAGTTTGTTTGGCTGCGTATCATTTGCCAGAACCATGTCCGGCCAGCCATCGCCATCATAATCAAAGACCGCAATGCCGAGTGTCTTCGAGGTTGCATCGTACAGGCCGGCTTTTCGAGTTGTGTCCTCGAATTTTCCTCCTCCGAGATTGTGCCAGAGGCGCACCGATGATCCGGCGTACGACTCCGGTGTGCAATAGGATTTGTGCGTGCCATCGAGCGTGCAAAACAGATCCGTTGCCGGTGACCATTGCACATAATTGCCCACGACAAGATCCAGTTTGCCGTCGCGATCGTAATCCACCCACGCCGCTGACGTACTGAACTCGTTCGGTCCCCATAGTCCGGCTTCCCGGGTCACGTCAGTGAATGTGCCGTTACCGTTGTTGTGGAAGAGATGACTTTGGCCCACAGCGGTAATGAAGATGTCATCGAAGCCGTCGTTATCATAATCGCCCACTGCGACGCCCATTCCGTACATCGGCGTATTTGCAAGACCTGACTTGGCGGTCACATCGGTAAAAGTCCCATTGCCGTTGTTGTGATAGAGCTTCAGGGTGGTGTTGCCACGCAAGAAGTGACCCGGCCAATCTTCACCATTCACAAGTAGAATGTCAGGATAGCCATCGTTGTCATAGTCGAAGAACGCGCATCCTGGTCCCAGGGTTTCCGGAAGATATTTCTTCCCAAACGCTCCATTGTTGTGCGCGAAGTGGATCCCGGCGGCCTGCGTAATATCGTGAAATTGAATTCCGTGGGCGGTCGCCTGTCCAGTCACGGGAACTCTGCTCAGTTGGAAGGCCACAATCACAAGAAGAAATCCGCAACTGAGAGGACGTAGCATTATGCGGGTCCCTTAGTGGCTTCCTGCGGAATGCGATTTTGAATGGGAAGAGTTCGGCGAACCAGAATCGAGAGGTGCTGAGACGTGTTCGTGAATCGGCTGACGCTCATTATTGTCGTCCGCATGCGTTCGGCGATAAGGACCTGTCAGCGTCTGCGCCGCCTCGTCCGCTTTGAATCGAAGATAGAGCGTGCGTTCTTTTTCCGCCTGCTGCTGTTGTCCCAATCCTTGATGGCAGAGCATCGCGGTGTAGTGCCCCTGCAAGTCTTCGGGGTCAATCGCAAAAACCTTGTTCAATTCCGTCAATGCGTCTTGATATTTTCGCTGCAAGAGATAGATTCTCGCCAAATCATTCAGAGCAACGCGATCCCGCGGATATTCCGCGAGCACAATATCCAGACGGCGCGCCGCTTCGTCGTATAGCCCTTCCTGGCGCAAGACCTTCGCGTAGAAGAAATTCGCGCGCGCCAGGCGGGGGCTGATGGAAAGCGCTCGCTCGAGTACCTTGCGGGCTTGCGCGAGGTCTCCCTCCTGTACCGCTACGCGCCCCATGTTTGTCCAGCCGTCAGCATTATTTGGATCAATCTCCGTGATTTTCTCAAAGGCTGCGCCCGCCCCCTTCAGTTCTCCTTGCAAAAATAAGCCAATACCGTAGTCGTTCCATCGAGTCCAGTCATCGGCTTGCAGCGCCTGCGTGGCGTGCGGGAGCGATCCGTTCGCGGGCGCAACCTTGACGCTGACGTTGTCTTCTGCCATCGACACGATGGGGAGGTCAGGCACACTTTTCAATTTGCCTGAAACATTCGATGTGTCGGCGGTAAAAATGAATTTCCTGTCATCGAAATCCGCTGCGAACTTGCCGCCCTTATCCGCCGGATCGGGCATCCCCGCGAATGAGAAATGCGTGTTGTACCAGGAAAATTTCCGGTAGTGCAAAGTTGCGTGCAAATTAATTTGATTGCCGGCGTCGCTCGGCACATGCAGGCGGTAGTGCACCGTGTCGGCCGCTCCCGGCGGAATCAGGTGAACGTACACTGTCGCGCGCGCAGCCCAGGCGTTGCGTTTGTTAATTGGATTCCCGTCTCCGTCAATCAGAAGCGAACGGTAAAAATGTGCAGTGGGATCGACGGGACCTTTGCCGCCGTCCTCGACGTTGCCGCTCCAGAAAAGCACGCGGCCGTTGTCGTCGGTGGCCTTCAGTTCCAGCCAGGTGTCGTAGGCGTCCACGGTTCCCCCGGGAAAGAAGTGCCCCACTTTTCGGGTGCGCACCACGACCTCCACCAGCACATCATCGCCCCGCCGCACGACGGCGCCGACGCGATTGAGCGGCGCGGAAACGGGCGCTGCTACTTCCGAATTCTCCGTCACGGGCAGATGGCTCTCCGCCTCCTCCCCCACGGCGAATGTTGTCGAAAGATCCGTCTGTTGCGGCTGAACGTTTGCCGTCCTACGAAGAGCGGGTGCCAGCGCGAAAATGTCAACGGAAACCGCGCCCGATTTCAGAAATTGCTCTTGAAGCGCAAGTTGCGCGTCGTCCTGGTTCGCATATGGCAGCGCCGTGTTGGCGCCTGGAAAATTGTGCGAGTGAACATCGCCGCGATTTCCTATATCGTTTGAATGCATCAGCGGCATGTGGCAATCGGCGCATTGCTGCGGCTGCGGAGGGTAATAAAAAGAACGCGCCCCCTCGCCGGAAACACCACTCGCCTGCCAATTGTCGTACTCGTTGAACCCGCGAACCCAACGGTAACGGTTCACTGGAAAATCGAGATGCACCTTATGGCAGGCGGAGCAGAACTCGGCTGTCTGAGTTCTCATAAACGGCTTCAAAAAAACGCGTCGGTGAGGTTCCGGATTCAGTTTGATGACGAAGTCGTGAAAAGCGCGCACTACTGGATTCTTGCTCGCAGCCAGATCATGGAGCTCGGGATACTCCAGAAGAAAATCTCCCTGGCCCATGGTGCTTTTCACCTTGACGATCGAGTGGCACATCACGCAGCCCAGTCCGGCCTGCGATTCAGGACGATTCACGATGTCGCGAATCGGGGTATTCATCAGACCGCTAAAGAGCACCGCCGGATCGTGGCAGCCGCCGCACCACTTCGACGGTTGCACGCCTGCCACGTCTTGCATGTACTCGATGCTCTTGCGATACCACTGATTATTGAATGACGAAAAATGGTGAGCCGAGCTGTACCACTCTTTATATATGTCCTGGTGACACCGCTTGCACGACTCCGATTCCATGAAAAACTGGCCGGGGATCGTCTTGCCGTCCACGGTTTGCGCCGAGCTTGGGAAGAAAGGTCCACGCGGGCCGTCGCCTTCACCTTCCATGCTGGTAGGCGCCGGGCTCTGTTGTGCGACATTGATTTTTAGCCAGCGCACTTCCCGCCATTGGTACCCGACCACGGCAATCGCCAGAACCGCGGCCAAAAACACCGCGCTTCGCACTAAGCTGCCGCGAACCTTCGCGGGTTCGCTGGATTTTCGGCCGCCATTCCACAAAGCTGCGAGAAACGCGCAAGCAGCGGCGCTCAAAATGATGTGCGCGTAGAGCAAGTTCCATCGCGATCGTGGAGTCCCCGTATAGAGAAGGACCAATCCTACGGCGGCGCCTGAGGCAAACAAGATCCATGCGAGCTTCTCGCCTGCTCCCCACCTTCGAAACCGTTTCCAAAACACGCCAATCAGAGCAATTGCAACCACTACTCCTAAAATCGCGTGCAGCAATACGATGGCGGCGTAAAAAATTGTCGGGGCAGGGAAGATGTATAAGTAGACCGCCGAAACAAACAAAGCACAAAGCGAGCCGATGAAAAGTTTGCACGCCGTAAATAGTCGAACGCCTGACATGAAAAAACTGTTACCTCTATGAGCCGCGGAGCATTTCGCAAACGCGCGGCATTGAAAAGTTATGTCGCGTGCCGGAATTCCTCGCGCGCTGATGGAGCCTGCGCCCAGTTCATCGGCGGCTCTTTCCAGCCGAATCTCTTCTCGATTTTACCGGCCACTCTGAGCACCAGCATCTCCTCATAGGGGCGCCCAATCACCTGTACTCCGATGGGTAGTCCATATGGTGAGCGTCCAACAGGTACAACCGCCGCGGGATTGCCAAGTATGTTGAACCACTGACTGTAACGCATGTCGCGAATATAGTTCGTGGAATAACCGTCGTCCCAGCCGCCTTCTCCATGTCGAAACGCCGGCCCTGTGCAAACGGGCGCTACCAGCACTTGATATTTCTCCATCTGTTTCAAAAGATGCGCGCGGAGTTCGTCGCGTGCGAAAAGTGTGTGGAGGAGTTCATCGGCGGTAAGTGCTTGCGGCGCTGCCGCAATTTCCAAAAAGTTTTTCAGTCGGGAACTCAATTCAGATCTTCGGCCGACAACTTCCCCCGCAACCAGCATCCCGCCGGCAACGCGCACGAATAATGTATGCCAGAGTTCACGTGCGCGTTCGAGTTCATCTGGCAGGAATTGCTCCAAGTGCAGCCCAGCCTCTTGCAGTGCTTCGACTGCGCCTCGCACAGCTGCCTGGGTTTCTGTTGTCGCTCCGCCTCGCTCGTCATCCTCGAAAAATCCTACGCGTACCTGATCGAGTTCCGGCACGGATGTCATCGTGTAATCGGCTGCCATGGGGTCAGCGATATCAGCTCCGGCGATAGCTTTAAGCACCAACCGCAGGTCTTCAATCGTTCGCGCCATTGGGCCCACTACCCCCATCATCGCGAAAGGACCGACCGACGCAGGAAAGTGCCCGGTTGCGGGGATCCGGCCCGGAGTTGGTTTGAGCCCGCAGATACCCGAAAAGTGTGCCGGCACTCGAATCGAGCCGCCGCCATCGCTGCCTATGCCCGCCGCCGACATCCCGGATGCAATGGCTGCGGCTTCTCCACCACTGGAACCGCCAGGCGTGCAATCGAGATCCCAAGGATTACTCGTGCGGCCGTGCAATAAGTTTTCGGTGTCATACGCCATCAACATTTCAGCTGCGTTCGTGTTGCCCAGAATGATGGCGCCTGCGTTTTTTAGCCGATGCACGAGCGTGGCGTCACTGGCTGCGACGTAGTCACTGCGCAATCTACTACCGGCGGTGCAGCGTAAACCGGCAACATCGATGCAGCATTTGATGGATACAGGCACTCCGAGCAACGGCCTTTCTTCACCTCTCATTACCGCGGCTTCCGCTTCGATCGCATCACGGAGCGCCTCTTCATGCCTCACGTGAACGAACGCATTCAATGCCGGGTTGAGCGCTTCAATCCGGTCAAGGTGGGCACGGATCAGTTCGACCGGTGAGATTGCCTTCTTCCGCACCAACCGCGCCATCGACGCGGCTGACGAATAGACAAAGCTTGTGATGGAGTGATTCATGTCTCCGGCGGTCCCGGTATCCACGGCGCGACATCTAAGAATCTCTGCGCGATTCTGCCTGCCGCGTGCCGCGGGAATTGTTGGACTCCTCCGAGCGAATAATGTATATCATTGGATGGAAAATGTAAGCGCTTTCTTTAGGAGGAATTTTATGCTCAGGAATAATGCTTTCTCGCGGCGCGCCTTTATAGGTGGTGCTGCCGCCTTGGCCGGCGCCCAGCTCATGCCCTCTACAACATCCGCTGTCATTCTCCAGGATCCTGTTCAGAACTCTGTGGATGCGAAGGGCCAAAAAGTAAATCGCGAACGAGTTCCGTGGGCCGCGCTCCCGTTTCCTCTGAAGCAAGTCCGCTTGTTGCCAGGTCCATGCCAAACTACTCAGGAAGCCAACACTAAATATTTGCGTTCGTTGCCGGTGGACCGGCTCGCGCACTCATTTCGCCTGACATCGAATCTCCCTTCGCAGGCTGAGCCATTTGGCGGGTGGGAAAAACCGGATTCAGAATTACGTGGCCACTTCAACGGCGGCCATTACCTTTCTGCGGTGGCCTTGACGTATGCAAACACCGGCGATGAAGAGTTAAAAAAGAACGGTGATGCGCTGGTCTCTATCCTCGCTCAGTGCCAGGACGCGAATAAGAACGGCTACGTAAGCGCATTTCCAGTGGAGTTCTTTGACCGGCTGCGCGATCGCGTGCGTGTTTGGGCCCCGTTTTACACCATCCATAAAATCATGGCCGCACTTCTGGACATGTACACGCTGACCGGCAACACGCAAGCTCTGGATGTAACACAAAAAATGGCCGGCTGGGTGGACTCCTACACCGGTCCCCTCAGTTACGACCACATGCAGCGGGTTCTCGAAACTGAATACGGTGGCATGGGCGAGGTCCTCTGCAATCTTTACGCAATAACCGGCAACGGACAATACCTCGGCACATCGCGTCGCTTTGAAAAGAAAGCCTTCTTCGATCCACTGGCTGCTCATCGAGATGAGTTGCGCGGCCTGCACGTCAACACTCATATTCCTCAGGTGATTGCCGCGGCGCGCGCATACGAATTAACGCGTGATTCGCGTTATCGCAACATCGCCGCGTACTTCTGGGACGAAGTCCTCAACGAAAGATCCTACTGCAATGGTGGTACCAGCGAGGGCGAACACTGGCAGACCGATCCTGGAAAGCTGACTGCGCAACAACTCAGCGGAAGCACAGCCGAGGACTGCTGCGCGTACAACATGTTGAAACTCACACGCCATATGTTTGGATGGTCCCCTGAAGCGCGGCACATGGATTACTATGAACGAGTTGTTTTCAATCACCGGCTCGGAACAATCGATCCTTCAACTGGCACCACGATGTATTACTACCCGCTGGGCATCAATCTCTATAAGACGTATGGCACGCCCACCGATTCCTTCTGGTGTTGTAACGGAACGGGCGTCGAAGAATTCGCAAAGCTGGCGGACTCGATCTACTTCCACGATGATAATTCGGTCTACGTGAATCTCTTCATCGCCTCCGAGTTGTCCTGGCCGGAAAAAAATCTCCGGCTGCGCCAGGAAACGAATTTTCCCGTGCAGCAAGGCACCAAACTCGTGATTGCCGCCGACAAGCCCAGCGATGTTTCTATTCGCGTGCGCATTCCGTACTGGGCCCAGGGCGGCAGTGTAAAGGTGAATGGCCGGGTACTTCCGGTCTTCGCAAGCCCGAGCAGTTATTTGACGCTGCGCGGACCATGGAAAACCGGCGACTCCATCGAATTGAATCTGCCGATGGGCCTTCATAGCTCGCCGCTCTCCGGCGACGAAACCGTTCAGGCTCCGATGTACGGCCCTCTCGTCCTGGCGTCGCGCCATGAAGAAACGCCCAAGGAAAGCTGGTACGGCACGAACGCGCCCCGGCGTACGCCCGGCGCTCCGCTTCCAACGATGCCCACAGCCACGGGCAAACTTGACGATTCAGCCACATGGATCGAGCCGGTCGCTAATGAAACGCTGAGCTTCCGGACGGTGGGGCAGGCCACGCAAGGCACCCTTGTTCCGATTAACCAGATCGTTCATGAACGCTATGATGTATACTGGAAGGTAAATCAACCGCCGCAACCGCCGCCGAGCCGCGGTTGATTTGTTAGAGGGGGAATGCCGGACGGTTCAGCGAATAATAGATTTTGTGGAGGGTGTCAAATGTTGCGAAGCACCGATACAGCGGTTCGAGCCATCAAAGGCCTGTCTTTCGTGGCTTTCCTATTTCTTTTCGCGATGCCGATCGCCGCGCAGTCCGATATCACCGGTTTTTGGGTGTTCAGAGTCCCGACGCCCGACGGTAATATCCGCGAGTCCTTTTTTGATTTGAAACTAGACGGCCAGACCGTAACCGGCAACGCCGTGCAGAACACTCGTCAGATTCCTATCAGCGACGGCACATTTCACGACGGCGCTCTCCACTTCACGGTCACGACCACCTTTGGCAATCCGCCGCAGTCGCGCCAAACCGCATACGATGGACATCTCGATGGGGATAAATTTATATTTACATCGCAAGCCTCGGGGCGCGACCCCGTCAAGGGAACACTCGAGCACAGCAAGCCGGAAGCTGCATTGCCGCCCGCTCGTTTACCATTGCCGGACTTGCACGATGTTTCTGATAACGGTCTTGCTCGCACGCCCCCGATGGGCTGGAACAGTTGGAACAAATTTGCGGGACGGGTGGACGATGTGACGGTGCGTGCCGTCGCCGATGCCATGGCCTCGAGCGGAATGAAGAACGCTGGATACACTTACGTCAATATTGACGACACCTGGGAAGGCCCGCGCGATGCTCAGGGCAACATCACCAGCAATTTAAAATTTCCTAACATGAAAGCGCTGGCTGATTACGTTCATTCCAAAGGTTTGAAGATTGGAATTTATTCATCGCCGGGTCCGAAGACCTGCGCCGGATACGAAGGCAGTTACGGTCACGAAGAGCAGGACGCGAGGACCTACGCTGCCTGGGGCATTGACTATCTCAAGTACGATTTTTGCAGCGCGGAACGTATCTACGCGTATACGAGTCCGGACCTCCTAGCTGTCTATCAAAAAATGGGAGACGCGCTGCTTAAGTCTGGCCGCCCCATCGTTTACAGTCTCTGCGAATACGGAAGGGGTGACGTGTGGACCTGGGGCGCAAAGGTGGGTGGCAATCTCTGGCGCACCACCGGTGACATCAGCGATAACTGGAGATCTATGTCCAACATTGGCTTCCGGCAGTTCGACATTGCCCAGTATATTCGGCCGGGCCATTGGAACGATCCGGATATGCTCGAAATCGGCAATGGCGGCATGACCGCTGATGAATATCGAACTCACTTAAGTCTCTGGTCGTTCCTGGCGGCGCCTCTGCTTGCAGGCAATGATTTGCGCTCCATGTCTGATGAGACAAAATCCATTCTGATGAACGCCGATGTAATCGCCGTTGATCAGGACACAGCGGGGAAGTTCGTCAAACGGATCTCCGATCCATCTGCGACTGCCGCGACGCTTGCAGCCGAAACAGCTGTCGTCCTTGCACGCCCGCTCAGCGACGGTTCGATGGCAATAGGTCTTTTCAATCGCGGCGACCAGCCGCAATCTGTAACAATTCATTGGAGGTCCGTGGATTTGGCCGGCAAGAAACTGCGCGCTCGCGATTTGTGGAGCCATTCCAATGTGGACATCTCGGGCGAAAGTTATTCCGCCACGGTTCCGGCGCACGGCGTTGTTATGCTGAAGGTGTCGGTGGCGCGGTAGCATCCCGCGAATTATCTACAGCTGAATTGTTGTCGGCTGTCCAGTGAACTCCACCGACTTCGTACCCTGTTCTCCTGCCACGCGGACTTCAAATGTACGTCGTTTGTAAGCGGTCTTCGATCCGCCGGTCACATGCAGTGAAAGCTTGCGAGTTGCGTTGTTCCACTTTGCTTCGGTCTTGGTCCACTCGCCACGGCGATAATTGAAACTCGCGCCGTCGTCTTCATAAAGGCTGCAAGCGCCGTCGGCGCCGGGATAAATCACAAGAGTCATCGGCTCATCCACATGTTCAGATGTGTATTGCTTCACGGGGCCAACTGGCACGATGCTTCCCGCGCGAACGTAGAGTGGCATGGTCGCAAGATCGACCGTACGCGAAATCTCCCGCCCGCCTTCTTGTTGCTGCTCGGTCCAGAAGTCGTACCAGGAGCCGCCCGGCAGGTAAACGCTTTTCACTGTCGCACCTTTTTCAGTCACGGGCGCTACCAGAATGTCGCGCCCCCACAAATATTCATCTCCCCGGGAGGCCGCCGTCGGATCGTCCGCATAATGCAGCCATAGCGCCCGCATGATGGGCAGCCCAGTGTCATGGCTCTCGCGCACCGCATTATAAAGATAGGGAAGCAGCCGATACCGAAGCTCGAGATACTTCCGACAGATCGGTTCCACATCCGGGTTATGCAATTCAGAAGGGTCGGGATTCGCCGCATCGCCATATGTACTCACTTCATTCGGGCCCAATTCTCCCGTGTTCCATCCCCATGGAAGCCGCAATTTCCAATCCCTGCCGTGCGATCGAAACAGCGGACAAAAAGCGCTGAACTGGAACCAGCGCACGAATAGTTCGCCAGTGAATTCCTTAGTCGGAACAAATCCGCCGGTATCGGTTCCCCACAGTGGAACTCCGGAAAGCCCGGTATTGATTCCGATCGGCACGTGCGTTCGCAAAGTTTCCCACGTTGAATACACGTCGCCGGACCAAAGAAACGGCGCATAGCGCTGCATCCCGGCATGGCCGTTCCGGTGCAACGCAAACGATCGCTGATTGGGTCTGTCAATCTGCGGACCTTCCCAGTACATGCGAATGCGTGTCAGACGCGACGTTGCATCGAGCGGATCGCCTTCGTCCGGCCACCATCCGTCAACACCCAGTGCGAAGTTCTTCCGATGCTCATCCCAATAACAGCCGACTTGCGATTCATCGAATCGAGCGACCGCGCATCCATCGGCAACGGCGCCTTGCAGGGTGCGCGACATGATCACGACGTGAAACACCACGTGGAAATGCTCCGCATGAAATTCATTAATCTGGCGCTTTGGATCTGGGAACACTCGCGGATTGAATTCAAACAATCCATTCGCAACGTTCCACCCGGAGGGTGTGAATCCCGTTCCCAGGTAGATCAGCGTGTCGCAAGGCAATTTCTTTTCACGAAACGTTTTCGCAATTCCGAGGATCTCGTCCGGTCCGGCGAGCGTCCGGTGAGACTGCTGGTATCCGAGCGCCCACAGCGGCGGCATTTCAGGATGTCCAGTGATTTGTGCATACTCGCTCATGGCCTGCCCTGGATCGCTCGCGTCCACAACAAAAATATCCAGCGGCATCATTGCATCGGAGTTGGACGGACGGAAAACTCCATCCGAGCCGCTCAAATCGAAGTTGCCCAGCGGATGGTGAATAAACATCGCCCAGCCTGAAGTGCCAATCAGCCATTGGATGGGCACGCGGCCGCCATTTGTTCTCAGGTGATATCCGCCTTGTCCGCTGTGCATCTGATCCACATCGCCGCGCCGGTCGAATTGCGGCCCACCCTCGCCCAAGCCCAGTACGGGTCCTTCGCCTAACGGAAACGTGACGGACCCGGTCGCTTCATCAATCTTCAGTTTTTGTAGAACGCGCCCGTCGCCGGTTTCTACGATGACTGTTAGCGGTTCCTGCGTGATTCGCACTCGCAGAGCGTCGTGAGAAGGTGCCGCGTGCCCCGGCGCGCTGGCCGGAATCAGGCCTTGCTCGGAGGAGCTTCCGGGACTCACGAGGGCTCCATCACTTGCCAACGGTGTGGCCGCGCTCTTCGCCTGTTCGGCGATCGTGATTCTCACGGTGCGCTTGCTGAATACTTTCACGGACACGTTCGCAAGGTTGCCCGCGATGTGGACCTCATTGTCCGCAGAGTACAAAAATGGTTCGCCAATCCACGCGACGGCCGCGCTGGCGCTCAGTATTCTCAAAACATCTCTTCGTGCGATGTCTTTTCTCATAGCGGCCGTATGATAGCGCGTACATTTGGCATTGCAACCGATATTCCGCAGATGCTATCTTCCGTTGGCAGGTGCCAGGTATCGTGAACGCGCTTTCAGAGAATCGCTTGCAGGAAGGTAAACTCAAATGACTTGGATCAAAATAGTTCCTTTCGCTGAAGCGGATGAAACTTTGCGCCGTTTGATGGCGGAGCAGCGCGCAATTTATCCCATAGAGTACGCCACGCCGGTTTTTCCGACGGCAGATGGTCCGTCAGCTATTGTGGCCTCCCACAGTCTGATTCCGCAGGCCCTCTATCACGCTTTCGCCACATTCGGCGTCTTGATGTCACGGGATTTGCCGCTTTCCAGACGGCAGCAGGAAATGATCACGACGGTTGTCTCCGTCACGAATAGGTGCTTTTATTGAATCGAATCTCACGCAGAGTTTCTGCGTCGCGTCACCTTGGATCCGGATTTTGTGGATGCGCTTAGGCGCGATTATCGTACTGCGCCAATCTCGGAACAAGATCGGACAATGCTGGACTATGTTGTGCAGCTCACAAAAGACGCCACTCGGATCAGCCAACATGACCACGAGCGTCTGCATGCGGCGGGTTTCGACGACAAGGCGATCCTGCAGATCACTCTTATCGCGTCTTGGTTCAACTACATCAACCGGGTCGCCGACGCCCTCGGCGTCGGCCGCGGCAACACCTGATCCGCAATTGTTGTTGACCGCCGCGTTCTGTTTCGTTGCTACGTCTTGATGAGCGCCGTAAAGCAGAGGAGACAATAAAATGCGTCGCTGGCGCTGGCTAGTTCTAAGCTTCGTAACATTGCTCGTCGTTCTGTTTGTCGGTCTCAGTTTTATATCCGGCGGACCAAGAAACGTTTACGGCCTTGTCCACTATGCGCTGCCGAACTGGCACCGTGGCGGCTCTGGTGTGGGTGATTTTGCACCGGATTCACAGCTCGCATCGCTGGACGGCCAAACGACATTTCATTTACAGGACCGTATCGGAAAACGGCCGCTGGTACTGGTCTTCGGCAGCTTCACGTGCCCTCCGTTCCGCAGAAATACCGGTGACGTCGGCAAACTCTACGACGATTATCGGGATCGCGCCGAATTTCTTCAGGTCTATATCCGCGAGGCCCATCCGCAAGACGAATGGCAGATGGCCGCAAATCACCGCGACAATATTGTATATGCTCAACCCCAAACGCTTACGCAACGCATTGCCATCGCCAAAGATTACATCCAACGCCTGCATGTTTCGCTGCCGTTCGCGGTGGACGATATGGACAATCGCGCAAACCTTCTATACGGGGCGTGGCCCGAGCGCATTTACATTATCGACGAGGCTGGGCGGATCGTTTATCGAGGAGGTCTTGGCCCGTTTGGCTACCATCCGGACGAAGCGCGCGCTTGGCTTGCCGCGCGGTTTGGACGCTGAGGCATGTGTGCTGCCGCCTCCGTGCGAATGGCGCGTGATATAGTGATGCATAGAGCACGAAGAATTGTCGACGCACGCTGGCTATTGAATCAACGTCGGTGGAAATGATGACGCTCCGCTTGAAACCGCCGAAGTCTCCGATTGTCATGGCAATCCATTTGCGTCTTGCGACGATTGCGTTGTTAGTGACGTCCGCTTTTTGCTGGCAGTTGCCGCTAGCGCACGCGCAAGGCGGTCGACAAAGGGGCGGCGGAGATTCCGTTGATCTCGAATCACAGCAAGGCGCAGCCGAACTCCAGACCGCCATCGGTCTGACCCAGCGCGGAAAATTTCGTGAGGCAATTCCTCACTTTTTGGCGGCGCGTGGCCACGTTCCTGATGAATATTTGGTGAACTTCAATCTCGCTCTTTGCTACGTGGGGACGGGTAAGTATAAACAGGCTATCGATCTCTTGAACCAGATTCGGGCCGACGGACGTGCAACCGTCGAAGTCCAAGATCTTTTGACACAAGCATACGTCGGCAATGGTCAACAAGGTCCGGCCTTCGCCGCTTTCCAGGATGCGGCGAAGATGGCGCCTAGAGATGAGAGAATGTACGTGCGTGATTCTGAAGCGTGCATGGATGGTGGCGCTTACGAACTCGGCTTGAAGATTGTAGACCTGGGATTGCAGCATCTTCCTAACTCGGGACGATTGCACTTCGAGCGCGGCATGCTTCTCGTACAATTGGATGAGTTGGACGATGCGCGGCACGATTTGGCGCAAGTTGCCGGATTAAGTCCGGGAACGGACATCGCCTTCATCGCCGCAGCTCAAAACAGCCTGCTGGATGGAAATGTCACCGACGCCATGCGTGTCGCCAAAGAAGGCATCGAAAAAAGCCATTCACATTTCATGCTGCTCACTATTTTCGGGGAAGCGGCGCTCCGGGCCGGAGTCCAGCCGGGCCAGCCTGAATTCGCCGAAGCCCAGGGAGCACTCGAGAAGGCGGTGGCTGAAAATCCAAGTTATCCCAGTTCGCAAATCGCGCTGGGAAAGATATATATGATGCAGAATCGCACCGAGGATGCCATCGCGCGGCTGAATGCAGGACGCCAACTTGATCCGCAAAACCCGGCGGTGTATTCAAATTTGGCCGTTGCGTACCGAAAGAGCGGAGACCTTCAGCGCGAGATGGAGATGCTCGCGATTCTAGCCAAGCTAAATAAGGCGCAAGCAGAAAAGATTGCCGCGGCGCCAGGTGACACGCGCGCGGGCTACGGGGCAAGCAGTTCACACCGACATCAACAATAAACAACAGCATTTGAGGCGGCGCTTATTTCAAGCGGAGCCGCGGAAACGGCCGTTCAACAATCCCTGTGCCCTCCTGAATCGCAAGAATTTGGTCGGTCTTTATTCCACTCAACTTAGTTTTTGTGCCACTGGGCCAGTCGATTTCCATCGAATCAATCACCGCGTGACCGCCCAGTCCAAAATGCAGGCGCGGATCTTGACCCGATTGATAGCTCATCCCACCTGTCTTCTGGTCATACTGTGTCAGCGTGCCTGCGGAAACTTTCACACGAGCGCCGACCGCATCCCGATTCGAGCGCGTTCCGATCAGTAGTATCGAGAGCCAATGATTCGCATTGCCGCCGTCGTTCCGTAGAAGTTGCGGCGCTTCTCCATTGTTATTCACGAGGATGTCGAGATCGCCGTCGTTGTCGAAATCACCCACGGCCACGCCGCGGCTCGCGCGCGGCAACTGAAAATCCGCGCCCAACCGGTCACTGACGTTCTCAAACAGTCCGCCTCCGGTATTGCGGAACATCAACTTCGGCTCGAGATAGCGGGCGTCGCTGCGATAGAGTTGGACGTTATCGAGGACGTGCCCATTGGCGATGAAGAGATCGCGCGCGCCGTCGTTATCGTAGTCAAAGAAGCGCGTACCGAATCCGCTCAAGTGATACGTCGCATAACCAATCTTGCTGCGGACCGTCTCATCGTCGAAAACGCCGTTACCTTTGTTTCGATACAGACGCGCAAGTTGCAAATCCAGATGCGTCACCACCAAATCCATAAGGCCATTTCCTGTTAAGTCGGCCGCATCCACTCCCATTCCGGCCTCCGCCTGTCCATCGCCGCTCACGGCGACTCCAGCAAGATATCCAACCTCTTCAAAGGTTCCGTCTCTCTTGTTGTGAAAAAGAAAGTTTGGCATCGAGTCATTGGCGATGAAGATGTCCTGCCAGCCGTCACCGTCGTAATCCAGCGTCACCACACCCAATCCATTGCCAGGCTTCGTTCCGATGCCCGAAGTACTACTGACATCAGTAAATGTTCCGTCACCATTGTTGTGATAGAGCGTCGGTGGCGTCCCTTTGTAGACATCAGGATGACAGTAGCTTCGCAGTGCCGGGCCGCGATCTCCGCAGTAGAAGTTATTTTCGGGAGTCCAGTCCACATAGTTAGCGATTATAAGATCGAGCCGGCCATCGTTGTCGTAGTCAAACCATGCTGCGCTCGACGCCCACCGACCGCGGTTTTCGATTCCCGCACGAGCTGAGACATCGGTGAATGTTCCGTTGCCATTGTTGTGATACAGGATGCATCGGCTGTAGCCGAGCACAAGAAGATCAGGGAAGCCGTCGTTATCGTAATCTCCCACGGCCACGCCCATCCCAAAGAGTCCTTCCGCTCCGACTCCTGCCTGCACGGTTACGTCGGTAAATGTTCCATCGCCGTTATTGCGGTAGAGCGCGCTTCGAAGCGGCTGTTCAGGCCTGTATGCCCGCGTCGCAGCGCCATTCACTAAATAAAGATCAAGCAGTCCGTTCTGGTCATAATCTATCCACGCGCAACCGGAACCCATTGTCTCGATCAGATACTTTTCGGGAGACGCCGCGTTCCGGTGCTTAAACGTAATGCCCGAGGATGACGTCACATCGAGGAAGACCACGGGCGTTACGAGCGCATTCGGGCCAGCCGCCAAATGCGAAAACGGCGCGGCAGTAATCGCCACTCCTGCAGCCTTCAACAGCTCTCTACGCGTGAATGTCGCCATCTTGCCTCACACCTATAACAAGAAAGTGTAAACGACTGAAAAAGGACGGCCAAACGGAGCGATATGATTCGCGCATCGTCGGTCCCATTGCAAGCGATATTTGCAAGCGCTCTCACGATTGTGGATAAATTCAAAAAACGAATAATAAGTATTGACATACTGGGAACTCTCGATATAGCCTGCCGGGCAGAAGGACTAAGGGGTGGTTCTTTACCGCATTCTGAAAGCGCTTTCATTCGTCGGGTGCTTTTGGGACGTCTTGGTCGGCGATCCTGCTTGGTGCTGGTATTACAGATTTGATCGACCGCTCCCTAACTTTCGTGGTCAGGCGCTCAGACAGCCTGGCCCACTTCAAAATTCTTGCTTGACCGATGGAGGTTACATGTCGAGATATAGTTCGGTGTCTTTCGCCGCTCGCTTGGCTGTACTAGTCCTCGCGTTGGCGGTAATTGTTTCGCCCGCTTTTGCACAGGGATCTACAGGCAAGGTGGACATTACTGTCGTCGATCCCGATCACAGAGTTGTCAAAGGTGCGCACTTGGAATTGTTGGACCTTGCGACAAACGATGTGCGGCGAGCCGACACGCAGGACGCCGGCACCTACAGTTTCGTGAATCTATCCATCGGGAACTACAAGCTGACGATTACGAAGGACGGATTCATCACCAAAGTTTTCACCCCTGTCGTGGTTGACGCCACGAAGACCACGGACGTCCAGGTCTCACTCGCTCTGGGCGCCATGGTGCAAGTCGTCCAGGTGGAAGCTCTGGCATCCGCCATCGAAACTACGTCCAGCGCCATTACGTCGACCATAAACACAACGCAAATTGAAGACCTGCCTCTGGGAAACAGGAGTTTGACCTCGTTCGCCCAGCTCAGCCCCGGATACACGGGCACGTGGAATGGCCTGCCGGTGGTCGACGAGGGCAATAACATTGACGGTGTTTTTGGAAGTCCCGAGCGAATGAAATTCGGCGGTAATGCCGCGCCGGCCGTGCAGCCGCGGCTTGAGGCCATCGAGGAGATGACGATCCAGACCGACCAGCTCAACCTGAACCAGGGCGGCGGTCAATCCTCGATGCAAATTAATTATGTTACGCGGCGGGGAACCAACAAATTCCATGGACGCCTCTACGAAGATTTCAGGAACTCCGATCTCAATGCCAATACCTGGTCAAACGACGCCTTAGGTATTAGAAAGCCGCACTATGAATTGAATGACTTTGGCGTGAGCGTGGGCGGGCCCATTCTTCATGACAAGCTTTTCTTCTTCGGAAGTTTCGCCCAGTCCATACAGCCGGGCCAAGTAACCAGATCGGCAAGCATACTTACCCCTGCCGCCCAAGCCGGTAACTTTAGTTATCTCGGCACTGACAACACGACGCATACGGTGAACGTGTTGAGCATGGCTGGCACCGCCGGTCTCCCCAACGCTATTAACGGCATTACCGCCACCGAGTTGACCAAAATCAATGGAGGACTTACCGGCGGCACCATCGCGTCCACCACGGATCCGAACCTTAATACGGTCAACTGGAACACTCCACAAACATTCACGATTTACTATCCCGCGGTCCGCGTGGACTATAACGTTTCAAAGAAACTCCGTGTAAGCGTGGCGTGGAACAATACCCGCACCACCGAAGTGGGCTACAACACGGCGTTTTTCCCTGGAGCTAACTTCAACAATACAGCTGCCGGCGCGTTCTTTAACAACTACACGGCGGCTTTGGGCGTGGATTACACCATCAATTCACATCTCATCAACCAATTCCATGGCGGATTCCTCTACAACGTGAGCAAGTTCGCCAACAACGCCACGGCTTCGCTTTATTCCAACGAACCGTCGATTGCTTGGAACTACGGCACTTCAGGGTTAAATAATTACCCAACACCCGTAACCTCCTACTATCCAAATTTCAATTTCACAGATACCTTGAACTATCAGCATGGCGGACATAATTTCAGCTTCGGCGGCTCATGGTGGCGTGAACAAGACCACTACTGGAACCCGCCAGAAGGTTACGACGTTCTCGGTCTTTCACTCAGCTCCACCGACCCAGCGGTTAACGCATTCACGATACCTTCCGGCGGCTCGGCTGGGACGCTTCCCTTCGGGTCTTCGACCAATCAAGCCAACGCTGAGAACTTGTACGCCGAGCTGGTAGGACGAATCGGCAGTTTTGCCACGGCCACCCCATCACAGTACGCATACCTTCCAAAGACGGGCCAGTATAGCAATACAATCGGAGCGTATAATCTCGATGAGTTGCAGAGCGCTTGGGGCTTATTCTTCGAGGATAGCTGGAGAGTACGGCCGAGCCTGACCATCAATTACGGCTTGCGCTGGGATTTTACAGGCGACAATCATGACCTCGGCCTTGCCTATCACAACGCCGATCCGAGTTCAGTTTTCGGACCCACGTCGCAAAACCAGCTGTTCACCCCGGGGGCGCTCAACGGCAACAATAACCCAATGCTGGTTGCTCGCCCTCACGTCTATAATTCCTGGAACGTCGCCCCGCAGCCCGCGCTTGGTATAGCGTGGAACCCGAACTTCCAGGAAGGGCTTTTGGCGAAAGTCTTTGGCGCGGATCAAACCGTATTTCGCGCGGGCTTCTCGCTAAGAGATTATACGGAGCCGACACAGTTCTTCTGGGACAATGCTTCTGACCAAGGCGCATTCTTCTATCAGACATTCAGTTTAGTTCCCAGCTCAAGCACAGGTGCCGGCTTCTACACGCCGGGGAGTCTCTCTCTGCCGGGCACTATGCCCACGACTCCGGTGCCTGCGTTTCCTCCCTTCACATACTCGCTCACACCAGCGACCTTCCAGTCAACCGCTGCGGTGTCGCAGTTCACCTTCATTTCTGGTGCACCGGGCGTGGCCGGTATCAATCCGAATATTCACCAGCCGTATGTGCAAGCGTGGAACGTTGGCATACAGAGGAGCTTGGGTGCGTCGCGTGCGATCGAAATCAGGTATAACGGCAACCATGCGGTGCATCAGTGGCTCAATATGAACATCAACGAAGTGAACACTCAGAACGGGTTTTTGACGGAGTTCGCGCAGGCTCAGAATAATCTGGCCATTAACAAGGCGCACGGCACTGGAGCCCAAGTAAATTCGTTCGCAAACTATGGCTTTCCGGGCCAGGTGAACTTGCCGATCATGTCGGCCGCGTTCACCGGCGAATCAACCAGTTCGTGCGCGGGCGCGCCGAGAGACTTTTGCAACGGCACGTACATCAACGATCTGAATGGCGGCGGAGCGGGAAACTTGGCGCAGTCGCTTAGCGGCGCCAACGGCAACGGTTCCTATTTCTGTAACATGGTAGGCGCGGCCAACTTTACACCGTGTTCCGCCAACTTGGGCTCCACTGCCCCGGGCGCCGGGTATCCGATCAACTTCTGGCAGGCAAATCCGTACGCTACCGGAAACGGCAACAACGCGGACTACTACATTAACGACAACGGATCGTCGAATTATCAGGCCCTCCAGGTTGATTTCCGGCAGCGAAACTGGCGCGGCATGACGTTTGACGCGAACTATACGTGGAGCCACACGCTGGGTATTTCTACTTCCGGCAACTATTTTGGCTCGCAGACCAATGCATACACGATTCGCAATATGCGGCTCAGTTACCTTCCCACGGCGTTCGATATACGGCAGGTCGTGCACATCAATGGCACGTGGGACCTACCGTTCGGCCAGGACAAGCGGTTCCTGAACCGGCATGGCTTCGTGGACAGAGTCGTCGGCGGCTGGAATGCCGGAACGGTATTGACTTACCAGACCGGTACGCCGTTCCAGTTGAGCGGCACCGGGTCCGGAGGTTTCCGGACGTACAACAACATTGCGGATAGCGGCATCAACCTCAACGGTGTAACGGTGGCTCAGTTACAGGCCGCAGTTGGTGTGTATCGTGTTACAGCGGCGCAGAACGGTGGGAATCCTGTCAATTTCGTCGACCTCATCAACCCACAATATCTGGTCGCACCAAAGGGAGGCGGTGCCAATGCAGGGTTTATCACACCGAATCTAACTGCGGGGGTGATTGGCGCGACGCCGATCTTGTACGGCCCGCATCAGTTTGCCGATAACATCGCGCTCACGAAGAGTGTTCTTATCACCGAGCGGGTTCACTTTACGTTCCAGGGTGAGTTCATCAATGCCTTTAACCATCCCACATTTGGCCTTCCAACTGCCTCGATACGGAGCCCGAGCTTCGGCATCGGAGGGATCGGAGGCATCGCCTCGCCGAGGGTGATTGAGTTCCGCGCAAATCTAACGTTCTAGCTAGTTAACCGTTTCGACCGTACGCGTCCCCTGGATGTGAAACATCGCATCCAGGGGGTTTTTTATTAGCAGCAAGGAGATGGGTATTATTCTCGCGGGGCTGGGCCGGACGATTCTCTCACCACAAACTCGGGATCAATCACGATCTCCCGGCCTTTTGAACGAGACTTCTTGGAATCGGGAACGAGGCATTCAAAGATGGTTCTGCCAATCTGATCTCGAGGAATATGTACCGTCGTCAGCGCAGGGCAACAGAACTCAGACAGCGCTATGTTATCGAAGCCTGTAACGGATACGTCTTCAGGCACCCGGATACCCTGCTCGCGCAATTCCCGGAGCGCGCCCACAGCCATAAAGTCGTTCACACAAACGATAGCGGTGGGACGAAATCCAGATCGCAAAAGTTCCCGAGTGGCCTGACGCCCGCCTTGCAATCCATCCGCAGCGTCTATGGCCTGGATCTGAGCGCGAGGGGCGAAGTGCGAAACAGCGTCTAGGAACGCGCTTCGTCGCTCACTGATGGGGCCCAGTGACGTGTGATGGCCGATAAAAGCGATGCGGGTGTGGCCGAGTCCATGCAGATACTCGACAGTCTTTTCGATCCCCCTGCGGTAGTCAACGCGCACATTCGTGATATTGCGGCCGGCCTTCCCGACGTCATAAAACACGCAGGGAATGCGGCTGTCGGTAATCGTCTGAATCAGATCCTTGTCCATTTCCGAGACGATTGCCGCCAAGCCTGCAACGCGCCATCCGATCATGAGCCGCACGCTTGAAACCAGTTGTTCGGACCGGTAACCCGTATTTGCCACGACGACTTCATAGCCGCGCGCGCGTGCATAGGATTCCAGAACCTGAAAAATGTCGAAGAAAAACGGATTTTCCATGTTCGAGAGAATGATACCGAGCGTGCGGCTTTGTCCCTGCGCAAGCGAGCGTGCGTGAAGATTGGGGTGGTAATTAAGTTCCTTTGCGGCGCGCATCACGCGCGAGCGTGTTGAGCTCTTCACGATGTTGGCGTTATTCAGCACGCGCGAAACAGTGGCGGATGATACGCCTGCTTTTTTAGCGACGAGCGCAAGAGTCATATTGAAAAGTAGGAACTTTCTGTCAAAAAGTGAATGCGCAAAAATGATATCGTGATGGAAGCGTGCGGTCAACGCGAGCGGTGGCTTCTTGCCCGGAAATCGGTTCCACACTCGAAAGAACACACGCCCAGTCAGTGTCCGAAACCCGCATCCTTTATCTCAGAGTTCCCGATAACCTCGTCCGAACCGCGCCGGCAAAGTGCATTGCGCGCTGAGCGAAAAGCGAATTCGTAAGTGGATGACAATCATCTGGCGGTCAGATCGAACGCCGTAATCTGTTTCCCGAGTGGAATCACGTATGCGCCCCGCTCGAGACCAACCGTCCGCACTGGATGATACTTACCTACGCCTTGAATTGCAGCGGGTTGTTCGACGCGCAATCGCGCGGTGGAAGTGTATTGCGTGGCGGGTGCAAATTCCAATCGTACAAGACCGCTCTTGCTGTTTACCTCAACGGCGGCAAAGGTTCCGGCGTCAAGTGTCAGCCACAGGCCCAACGGGGCCACGTACACGCGTGAATGCGAGGAATCCAGGGGCGTTAATTTCACCATATCAGCTTTTATCCCGAGATTGCCGCCAAACGCTACCCAACCAAATTCGGGATGGTGTACCAGATAAGTTGCGTCAGTCAGCGCGTGACCGAAGAAATTTGGGCCATAGTCCCCTGAAAGCGGATCGAACTTCAACATATCGGGGAATGCGTGGAATGCGGCTGATGCAAAGCCTTCCTGATCAATATTGGTGATGGCGCCCATCGTTCCGCCATAACCGACGCGCAGAAGGTAGAGGTCATCAGGATGGTCGCGATACTCGCTCAGCACCGGAATTGCGTTGATGCCTGACCCGTAGTGGTGAAGTTGGCGCTCGATCCTGGAATACTTCGCGCTCGCACCATAGATAAAATCCCAATAGCGTCGCGCGCTACCGTTATAGCCCCAGTGCGGGATCGTCGGCATGTAACCTAACACGGCGTTCAGAGTCACCTCGGCCTTATCGTTATAACCAAAGTATTTGGACCACGCATAAACCTCCTCCTGCCCGGTCGAATCCCAGGGCATCTCACTGCCAAATGGATACGCTTGTTGACGCCAGCGTTCCGCACGATTGCGCATCTTACTTTCTAGGTCGTTTGTTTGGGTGTTCATTCCCTCACGCTTCAGATCGCGCAGAATTTCGAGAAAGATATCTCCTTCCATCTGGCCGAACCGGGCGTATCCGGGAGCAAAGCTTGTCATCGCGATTGACGTTTGATAAGCGTGGTCCAGATACCATTCCCACGGATGATTCGTGACCAGACCCTGATGATTCCGCGCCAGCCGGTAGAGAGCCCAGTATGCAGCGGCGACGTGGGGATAGTCGTACGACCTGTCCACGGCCTCGGATGCTTTTTTATTCCAACTCGTCCAGCTCGTCCAATTCAAATCCGAGCGGTAGAAATTGGGCGGAAGTTCATCGGGCTGATAATAAAATAGGCTTTTGCGAACACCATATTCTTTGGGCGCGTCCTTGAATTGAATGCCGCCCCACAAAACTCCATCCACGAATCCTTGAAGCTTATTGATCTCTGCCTTATCCGGCTCGACAAGTTCCTTCATTGCCGCGGCAAGCCAGGACCCTGCTCCGCCTTCATCGCTCAAGCCGGCGATCCAGACGCGGCTGTCCTGCGTCACCATTTGATTGAGTTCTCGGTCATAGGTAATCGGCGAGGGTGCACGGTGAAATGGATCGTCCTTCGCGTCGAACCATTGCTTCGTGGTGAGAAAATGACCCATATCAGATACGGCTTCAGATTCCGGCTTCATCACGCGGTACTGAATCGTCTGCACCAAACCATCCTCGTAGGTCACCGTCAATCTGGCGCGACCCCAGATCTTTCCTCGCAGCGTGTATGCACTCCAGGCAGTGTTTGGGGAGCGGTCATCTCGGATGGTTACAGCCCCAGCGGGTACAACGGTCATCGTTTTTACCGGGCGGGGATATTTCAGAAATAGGCGCACGTCCATATCCATCGGCAAAACATATCCCGGAATTCCGACTGCTACGGGGCGGCCATTGGAGGCAAGCGTTTGCTCGATGGCACGGATTTCGCCTGAGAACAGAAATCGCAAACCGAATGTTTTTGAATCGCCGGGACCCAGCGTGACTGTGGTTGGTGGATTCCACTGCTCCGCGTTCTTCCATTCGTTTTCGGCAAACGCCTGGCTGCTGATCATCCAGTCGTAGAATCCCTCGAACGTGACCCCTCGCGGGGTTCGGTCCGTGAATGGCTGGGGCGCCTGGCCTCGACGGCCGCTCAAAATGGGGCCGTATGCTTCAAACGGGGTGTGACCATCGGGCACAACAACGAGCGCGGGACCGTGACCGGTCAGGCGTGTCACCTGCAAGTAGCCGGCGTCTTCTCCTATATATGGATCGTAAAACGAGCACGCGGCGTGAGCTTGGTCCAGCGTCCGATTCGCTAGGTCGTTATTGAAAACCATCGGAATACCGAGCGCGCCAATCTGGACTGCGGCGGCCGTCTTGTTTTTTATCGCGAACCGCAGAACCAGGTTCCCGTGATCCACCACCCAGGTTCTCGTGATCTGTAATGGGATATCCGCAGGAAGTGTTGGCGCGAGGTCTGCGGCCGCGAGTTCCCCGAGTTCCCCCGCCGCAGCGGGAAGCGCGTTGACGGGGGCGCGAGCTACAGATGTGGAGTAGCTCTTCCATTCGCCTCCATCTTGTGTGCGCACGCGCAGGTCAAGATCGCCCAGGTGGTCGAAACCATCTTGAGAGCGCTCGACCAGAATGTCGCCCGGCGTGAAGTCAAATCCATCTGCACTCTTCGGCTTTAGCGCGGCCACCGTTTGCGATGAGCGCACCAAAGAAAGCTTGAAATCGGGGGTATCAAATTCTTCCGTACCGTCCTTCAGCATGGGCCCGGGAGTTGCCGGCGGTCTTGCCCCCCGAGTTTGCGTGTTCAGAAACCGGGGAATAATCAGAAAAAGAGCGAGAGCAGTCAAGCACAAAAAGAAAAACGTGTTTGTTCGTAGACGACGCATTGTCCCTCGATCCTTCTCAGTTTCACGGCTGGCGCCACTCATGGCAGCACAATTCTTAAATGCTGACTGTGACCGATGATCATTTTGGGGCACCAGCGCTTGTCAGCTTCTTCTTGTCCGAGAGTTAGGCTTATAGCGCATGGGCGGTGGTCGCGTCAAAGATAATCCGCAAGCGCTTTCACTCAGTGTAAGCGCTTGCAATTGACGTCATTTTGGGTTAAGTACTGCCTCATGAAACGACGAAAATTTCTTCAAAGTTTTGTCACGACCGCCGCAGCGGCTCTGCTTGTAAAGCCGGGAAACTCCGCGAACTTGATTTCGGAATCTTCGCACGAATCCGCGAAGGACATGATTGACGGCCATACCTTGCTCTGCGAGTTCACGCTAAACGCGATGCGCTGGAAGGTCTATGAGGATCTGCGCGCTCGTGAGGGCGCGATCACGTTCGTCCCTGCATCAGGTGCAAGGCGCGTCATGACGAAGAGCGCGGAAGCGTCATTTGAGGAGGCCAATCCTTCGCACCTCGGGCTCAGTATGGATGACATCGGAGTATCCGGCCCTGATTTGTTGGCCGACAAGCTTCTCGCAGGGAACGACGATCCGGATGAGGAAATGGTAAAGAAAGCTGCTCCACCGCAAGGGGCGCCGCCACCCAGGCCGGCCAATGCTCCGGCACTGCCAGCGGGCGGCGGGGGCCGGGCGCGTTGGGACAATTTTGTTGGCACGAAAGAGGCAGAAGATACTCAGCCCGTGTTTCCGTCTGGCACGACGCGCACCTATCACCCCAACCAGTACATTCCTGAAATTCGTGGCGAGGCTGTCACCCAGCGATTCGATGGTTTGCTGGGTGGCTGGATGCCGGCGGTTCGCAAAGTCATGCCGCTTTCTCCAACTGTCCACGTCGAAACACTCACCTTTGGCGATGTCACCGCGCACGACCGCTTTATCATTCAGACGTGGCACCGCACGGCGCAGATTGAAAACGGAAAGATCACGAAAGTGTTCTACGGTTATAGCTATCCCGCTTATCCGCCCGCGCGGCAAGACCCGAAGCCGGAAGAGTTCTATCGCGGATTGCTGCTCTTTGCAGAATACTGGGAAAAACAGTTGCATGATTTCGCGTCAACCAGTTTGCCGGACCAAGCCTGGGTTGACATGCCGAAGCACGCATTCGTGAAGGAACTCATGGTTCGGCCTGGCGGCGCATATCCGAAGTATGGTGCCGTCGATCGTGACTACTACGGATCGGAATACGATGGCTTTCAGGATATTTTCACCAGCGCCGTTTACGCGAACCTCGAATGGGGCCGGTTTGAGCAAGCTCGGGCCACCCTTGATAATTTCCTTACGGATTTCACGGATTCAAAAGGGATGATTAATATGCGCGGCCCAGAGACCGCGCAGTTCGGACTCACACTTTCATTGCTGGCGCGCTACTACGAATACACGCGCGACGCGGCGCTCATGGCAAAGCACCGGGGGAAGATCGTGGCGACCGTTGACATGTTGGCTGCCATGCACGACGAGAGTCTCAAGCTACCGCAAGATGACCCCGGATACGGATTGATTCACGGTTGGAGTGAGTCCGACGCTTGTTTGGCGCAGGATCCCAGCATTTGGTGGCTTCCGTATTATGCGAACAGCGCGTTTGCGGCCCGCGGCATGATGGACATTGCTCGCGCGTGGACCGAGATGGAACACGGTGCGCCCTCTGGCGCTGCAACTAGCCAAGCGCGGGCGTGGCTGAAGCGCGCCAAAATTCTGCAAAACGCAACTGTCACGACGATGGAGAAGAATGTCTGGAAAGATCATAATCCGCCATACATCGGCACATATCCGGGGGTAAAAGTGACGTTCCGCGATTCTTATGGGCCGGCACCAGCTCCAGGACAAGCAGGAGCTCAGGGGCAAGTAAGAGCCCCGAATCCTCAGCAGTGGGCTCATCGTCCCTACTCTGAACTACTGCAGGCCGATGTACTGCCGGACAACTTGGCAAATACTGTGATTGATTGCATGCGGGCTTATGGTGCAACAACGATTGGAGTCGTCGCAAATGTGGGCCCGGCGAGGCCCGGCAACAGAGTGATCCTCGGATTTATCTCCTACGGATACGCGCAGAAGCTATTGCGCCTGGACCGAGTTGAAGAATATTTGCTGTTCCTATATTCACATCGATATCACGATCACACGCGCGGCAGTTGGGTTGCTGGCGAAACCGTCGGAATCAACGGCGGAACCGCCATATTCTGCATTCCAGCCCAGCTGACGATTCCCCTTCTCATGCGATGGATGTTGGTGTTCGAGGATTCCGACGAAGATCGTCTGTATTTCGGTAAGGGCGTCCCGCGGTCGTGGGTTCGATCGGGCGAACCTATTCGGATTGCGCAAGCGCCAACGCGATGGGGCCGGGTCAGCCTGAATATATTGTCGAAACCGGCTGCTAAGTCGGTGGCCGCAAACGTGGAGCTCGCGCGTGCGGGATCGCCCAAGGAAATATCAGTGAAATTAAGGGTGCCGAAGAAGACGCCGCTACGCAGCGTCACTGTAAATGGCCGCGCCGGGGTTTTAAGCGGCAAGGACAACGACACGGTACTGATCACCACAGGAACCGAAAAGCACTTCGAGGTTGTGGGACAGACCATCTGACCGAAACGAATCCGATCCACCCGGAGGAACCATGCATCGCAGCGTTCGATTCTTGTTGCATACACGAATTGTAGTATTCGCAATTCTTTTTTCGATTGCACCGATCGTTACTCGCGCACAGGGAACTGCGGCCGATTATCAGCGCGCCAATAGTTTGCGCGAAAAATTCCAGCGTCTCGCCGTGAATGTTCCCGGTCAGACGAATTGGATCGAAGGCACGAATCATTTTTGGTACAGGAAATCCGTGCCGGGTGGCAACGAGTTTATTCTGGTGGACGCGGAATCGCTCACTAGAAAGCCGGCCTTCGACCATGAAAAACTCGCCGCTGCTCTGACTGCTGCTTCCGGCACAAAATACACCTCTGCTACTTTGCCATTTACAGATCCGCCGCTTCCGGGCGGCCGCGGTGGATTCGGAGTCACGCCAGTTGGCGCACTCAATTTCACCGATCACGAAAGCGCAATTGCCTTTGCCGCCGCAGGATTTATGTGGAACTGCAGTCTCAATTCCTACGAATGCACCAAGGGCGCAGCAGTACAGCAGGGTCCTGGCGGCCGTGGAGGCCGTGGGCCGGAAGACGAAACTCTTTTGCCCGACGATGCCTCGCTTCAGAATCCCGCGATCTTGGAGAACAACGTCCAGGACGGTATGGAATATCTCATGCCGCAGCAAGGCGCGGGCCGAGGAGGCCGCGGCAGCCCGATTCCGGAGACTTCACGCATTTCTCCTGATGGAAACTGGGAGGCGGTGATCGAGAACTATAATGTTTTCCTTCGTATGAAGGGAGAGACCAAAGCGGCGCCACTGAGTTTTGACGGTTCGGAAGGAAATTACTATTCGTTGCGATCTATCGCCTGGTCGCCGGATTCCAAACATTTGGTCGCATATCGGACCCGCCCAGGCTATCAGCGTGAGGTTCATTACGTTGAATCTTCACCCGTAGATCAACTTCAACCGAAGAGCTCCGTGCTGATTTATGCCAAACCCGGAGACACGCTGGATGTTGCGCTTCCAGCGCTGTTCGATGTGGCCACAAAAAAAGAAATCAGTATAGATACTGCGCTGTTTCCGAATGCTTTTGACCTTACGCCGCCTGTCTGGTGGAAGGACGGACGCGGATTCACATTTGAATACAATCAACGCGGCCACCAGTTGTATCGGGTCATTGACGTAGATGTGCAGTCCGGCAACGCTCGCGCGCTCATCACAGAAGAAAGCAAAACATTTGTTGACTATCGCCCGCTGGCCGAAGGCCGCGCCGACACCGGTAAAAAATTTCGCCGCGATCTGGACGACGGCAAGGAAGTTATCTGGGCGTCCGAACGCGACGGCTGGGAGCATCTCTATCTCTACGACGGCACAACCGGCAGAGTGAAGAATCAAATCACGAAAGGGAATTGGATAGTTCGTTACGTGGATTTTGTGGACGAAGCCAAACGCCAAATCTGGTTTCGCGCCAGCGGCATGGTTCCCGGACAGGATCCGTATTTCACTCACTATTACCGCGTCAATTTTGACGGCAGCGGTCTAACGCAACTCACCGACGCGGACGGAGACCACACTGTTCGATTTTCAGCCGACAGAAAATTCTATGTGGACACGTGGTCGCGCGTGGATCTGGCGCCTGTTTCCCAGCTTCGGCGTTCCGAAGACCGCAAAGTGGTGATGGATCTCGATCGCGGCGATATTTCCGCTCTGCAAGCCGCCGGATGGAAAGCGCCAGAAGTTTTCATCACCAAGGGACGCGACGGTACAACCGATATCTGGGGAGTGATTTACCGGCCCACAAATTTTGATTCCTCAAAGAAATATCCTGTCGTTGAAACAATCTATGCAGGGCCACAAGGTTCATTCGTGCCTAAGACATTTGCAGGCACAGCGCAGCCGCTCGTCGATCTCGGATTCATCGTGGTGCAAATTGACGGCATGGGCACCAATAATCGTTCGCGCGCATTCCACGATGTTGCGTGGCAAAATCTTGCCGATGCTGGTTTCCCCGATCGAATCTTGTGGCATAAAGCCGTGGCTGCGAAGTATTCCTGGTACGACATTTCCCGTGTCGGTGTTTACGGCACGTCAGCAGGAGGGCAAAACGCGCTCGGCGCCGTATTGTTCCATCCGGAGTTTTACAAGGTTGCCGTCGCAAATAGCGGATGTCATGATAATCGAATGGACAAAATCTGGTGGAACGAACAGTGGATGGGCTGGCCCATCGGCCCTCAATATGCCGCTTCGTCAAATGTAGATAATGCGTATCGCCTGCAAGGAAACGTGCTACTGGTTCTGGGTGAATTGGACAACAATGTGGATCCCGCTTCCACTCTGCAGGTCGTAAATCAATTCATCATCCACAACAAAAAGTTTGATCTGTTGGAAGTTCCCGGTGGAGGCCACGGAGCAGGCGGCGCTTACTACCAGCATTTATTGCAGGACTTTTTCGTCCACAACCTGCTGAATGTCGAGCCTCCGGATTGGAATCATGTCGCCGAGGCGGCTCCGGCGCCAACCGCCAGAAACGAATGAGTTCTGTCCTTCGACAGAACCGAAAACAGTTCTGAATTCACCTTTCACTTAACTCTGATCTCAAAGATCGTGGCAGTAACGGGCGCGACTTCTAGCGTATTGCCAATGTTGTTGAAGGATTTCTCGGTAAACTTCACCACCGGATCTTTGCCCGGGTCATTGTAGGACATATCGTCCGGCCCCGAGAGAACCCAGGACCGTCCCTTCGAGTCGAGACGCGCGCCCACAACATTTAAAGTGAGATGCTGACTCTCGTAGGTCGGATTGATAATGGAAATTGTGAGTGCCTTCTTGTTCGTCGTCCACGTGACAGCAACGTCGAGCGGTTCGCTTGCGCCGCTGATTTCCACGGGAATCGAGCCGAAATGGTGGCGATACATCGCCAACGCTTCGCCAGTTGAGTCCAACACGGCAGCGGTTTTGCTCGTCTTGATGGCGCCGATTACATTTACCGTCTGCGCGTAACAAGCCAGCGCGATGACATCGCTATCCCGGCTAAACTCATTAATCCCGCCGGCGATGCCCAAAGCGTCCCGCAGAAAGTAGCGCGTGCCGAGTTCGCCGAATACGTGTGGGCCGTACCAGTAATTCCACTCGTCCAGGGATATTCGGATGTTCTTGCCCTTCATTTCAGGAATCGAGTTTAGATAATTTCGGTGTGCTTCAGCGATTTCGTGAATGGCGTCACTTATTTGGCGCACATGGGTCATTAATCCGCCTCCGTGCCAGTCCTGCCGGTAGAAGTGCTTGCTAATCAGGTTGATGTAGTCGGAGGAGTTGGACAGAAGTTGACGATCCCAATTGCTGCTTGGCCTGACCGCATCCCCGGAGGCCACCAATTTGATTGATTCGTCGATGTTAAACAACGCCTGCGAGAAAGCGTTATGTCGTTTGACGAATTCTTCAATGGGAACATTCCCCAGCTGCCAGCTTCCGGACATCTCATTCCCGACTGCCCAGTAAGTGCAATGAAATGGTCTGGGGTGCCCATTCTTCGCGCGCAGCATTCCCATCGGCGTCTCCGGCCCGCCGTTCACGTACTGCACTTCCTGCACTGCCGAATCCACGCTGCCCAACCCTGCATTCAGGGCGATAAATGGCTGCGTGTTTAGCTCCTTACAAAACTCGAAGAACTCGTGCAGGCCGAAATCGTTGTGCTCGATACCAGTCCACGCAGGATTCTTCCGCGGCGGGCGTTTGTCTCGATCGCCGATTCCGTCCATCCAGTTGTAGCCGCTCACGAAGTTGCCGCCCGGCCAGCGATAGATTGGTGCGTCGAGCAGCTTGAGTTGTGCCAGTGTGTCCTCGCGCATACCGTTGACGTTGTCATCCGGCATTAGCGACGACGTACCGATCAGGAATTTGCCGCTGCCCTTGCCGGCTATTTCAAAGGTGGCGTTGTCGCTGGAGGCCCCGGCCACAAACTTAAACACGTACTTCTTGTATTCCTTAGTGAGGCTCTTGATTTCAACCGTTTGGTGATCGCTCACGCCGTTACCCCAGCTAAGAGTAACTTCAATCGGCGCTGCCGACGGATCGCCAGCCAAGATTACGTATCCTTCATAACCCTTCCCGCCAACAACCCCCAACCCGGATTGTGTGATACCTTTCGCTACGCCGTCTTCGGCCAAGTCCACCTGCGGGGTGTGCTCGCCGACAAAAGCATTTTCCTTCACCATTGTAATGGCGGACGGATCTCCCACGGATTTCCAGGGCGAAGGAACATAAACCTTGTCGCGGCGTGTTTCACCGACGGCGGAATAGAATTTCCGGTCCTCCAGCATCTCTGCCCATATACCGCCATAGATGCTGCGCCCCAGATGCTCGATAAACTGTCCGTAAATCAGGTCCGGCATCGGTTCGCGCGTTTTCGCGGCATCAATTGTAATTGTGGGCGCGAGAATCCGAGCCGAAACCAGCTCAAGCTTTAAGTCGTCGAACCAGGCATTTCCCGCGTCGACGACCGCGTTCGCGCCCGGGTTAGTCCGAGGGCTCCGAGCGCCAAGTGTCGCAACGATAATTGCGCTGTCCTGGCCTTCGGTGTCAAAAGTAATTTCCACGATTGACCAATCCTGGGTGCCATTGATTCTCTGGCTGGGTGAGATCACCCTAACGCCGCGCAGTTCAAATCTGGCGCCCGATTCGCTTGTGGTGGGCACGTTCTGCGTTTTGATCCAACCGGTCAGCTTGTATGTCGCGTATGGCTTCAAAAGCACTTTGTTCAGCCACGAAACGCCACTGGCTGAAATCAAAAGACTGTTCGTGCCAGCATGCGCCGTATCCGACGAAACCTGCATGCTTGGACTGACGTTTGGACGCGTGAGCGGTTCCATTGTCCAGTTCGTGGGCTGGCGGTTTGAATCCAGTATCTCGATGGATGGGTTCAGGATCTCACCGACGGGTTGCTTTGGCCCGTCAAGGGCGACAACCATTGTCAGGCTCGCAATGGCAACGCTGGCGATGCTCGTTAAGCGCTTAAACAGCATGTCTCCTCACCCTCAAACGCAGGAAGTGCACAAAACAAAGCTACCTTAATCGCAAGATATCGATTTAGCAAGGATTCTCGGGGCGATACTGAACTCCTCACGAAGCCTTCGGTAGACCGTCGTTTTTAACACTTCTGGACGCACGGAAAGTTCGAAAAAAAACCTTGAGAACCTGGGAAGGATGAGTATGATGGCCGAAGGCGCTTTTATGAAAGCGCATTCATTTTTGCGAGGCAAAACAACATGGCGCCAATTGAGCCCAAAGACCGGGATCAAGTTCGCGGATTTCAGGAAACTATCTCGAGAAGAAGCATTCTTGGCTTCGTGCCGGCGGCTTTATTCCTCCGAAGCGCGGGCTTTGCGCAAGCGAAGGATGCAGCGAAAACTTCCGAAGATAAACTCATCAAGGTTCGGCCTCTTCCTTTGAACACCGTGCGTCTAACTGACGGACCACTCAAGGCCTCGCAGGATCTGGACGCCAAGTATCTACTTCAGCTTGAACCGGACCGTATGCTCGCCTTCCTCCGGCAGCGCGCCGGATTGGAAACTACAGCCAAACCATATGGCGGTTGGGACGGCGCCGGAAGACAACTTACCGGCCACATAGCCGGACATTATCTTTCCGCTGTTAGCTTGATGTACGCGGCCAAGGGCGACCCGCAATTTAAGGACCGGGTCGATTATCTGGTGAAGCAACTTCAGGAAATCCAAAATAAGCAGGGCGACGGCTACATCGGCGCGCTTATGGATAATCAAGGCGTTGATGGGAAAGTACGCTTCACTGATTTGTCCAACGGCATCATCCGGTCCGGTGGCTTTGATCTGAATGGATTGTGGTCTCCCTGGTACGTGGAGCATAAGATCTTCGCGGGACTACGAGATGCTTATCTTTACACGGATAATCGCACTGCTTTGGACGTGGAAATAAAATTCGCCGCTTGGGCGGAGCGCATTCTTTCGAAACTCGATGACGATCAGATCCAACGGATGCTGGCAACCGAATTTGGCGGGATGAACGAGGTCACTGCCGATCTCTACGCCCACACGGGCGACCCGCGCTGGTTGGCGCTTTCCGACAAATTTGAGCATCGTGCGATGATTGATCCACTCGCAGCAGGAACGGATATCCTGGGCGGCAAACACGGCAATACCAACGTGCCCAAACTCATCGGTTCTCTCTCCAGGTACATGTACACCGATAATCCGACTGACGGCAACGCCGCGAGATTCTTCTGGACCGCGGTCGCCTATCATCACACCTTCGCCACCGGCGGGCACGGCAAGAACGAATACTTTGGCCCGCCCGATAAGTTGAACGAGATGGTGGATGGTCGCACCAACGAAACCTGCGACGTCTACAACATGCTCAAGATGACGCGCACTTTCTTTTCCATCGAACCTGACATTCGATACGCCGAATTCCACGAGCGGGCATTGTTCAATCATATCCTCGCGTCCCAGGATCCCAACGATGGCCGTGTTTGCTATATGGTGCCGATTGGCCGGGGCGTCCAGCATGAATATCAGGACATGTTTCAAGATTTCACGTGTTGCGTGGGTTCCAGTATGGAGAGCCACGCGCTTCACGGCGATGGCCTCTATTATGAATCCGGCGACAAGCTTTGGGTAAACCTGTATGCGCCCTCTACTGCGGACTGGCAAGCGGGCGGGGTGAAGCTGGAAATGACAACTGATTTTCCCGCCGGACAAACAGCTTCGCTCAAGTTGAATCCAGATTCCTCGAAGAAATTCACCCTCGCGCTCCGCCGCCCCTCATGGGCAGATTCAGGCTTCACCGTAAAAGTGAATGGTCACGAAGTTAAGGATCTGCCTAAAGCTGGTTCGTACGTCGAGCTGAATCGCACCTGGAAAAAAGGCGACACAGTGGATTTAGTTTTGCCGATGAAACTGAGCTCCGAGCCACTGGTGGATAATCCGAACCGCATGGCTTTGAAGTGGGGCCCGTTGGTGCTGGCCGGAGATTTAGGGCCGGAAGTATCCAGAAGAAGAGGAGCAGCGCAGACTGCCGGTGCAGTGCCATCGCCGCCAGCGCCTGTATTTGTGACCGCAGCCGGGCCCGTCGAGAAGTGGCTGAAGCCCGTTGCGGATAAGCCCGGTACCTTCCGGACGGAAGGCGTCGGTTTGACGACGGACGTAGAGTTCAAACCGTTCTATCTCCTTCCCGAACGCAGGTACGGAATCTACTGGGACGTGTTCACACCCGACGAATGGCGGAAGAAATCCGAAGCATACACAGCTGAGCAGGAAAAACAGAAAAAGCTGGAGGCAGCCACGGTCGCTTTCGTGCAGCCCGGACAAATGCAATCGGAGCGCGATTTCAATCAACAGGGCGAGGATACTTCGCCAATCCAGCCATCACAGGGGCAGGTGCGTTATGGCCGCCGAGGAACGAAGTGGTTCTCCTTTGACCTTCCCGTGGACCCTGCTCACCCGATGAGTGTGGTAGTGACCTATAGCAACGACGAACGTGTGAGGGGAACCTTTGACATTTTGGTGGACGGCGAAAAGGTAGGAGAGTATACGACCGATAGGCATACGCCGGATCAGGAGGTGCGTTTCATCGACGTTCCCTATGCCATTCCCGCCGGACTGGTCCAGGGCAAACAGAAAGTGACAGTGCGCTTTCAGGCGGGCGACGGAAACGTAATCTCGGCGGTGTACGGAATTCGCATGGTGCGTGCAGACGCAGCGCAATAATTGCTACCACGCGGTGGTCACAGCACACGCTGATTGCAGAATCGCAACGTGCGCGTCATGCGAATCGGTGAGGTTCCCCCTCACGGCTTAGCATTTTTCTTCCCCGCGAAAGAGAGGTCGGATGATCGAGATAGAAATTTATTCCGGGTCTGAACTTTCTTGCGGACAATTCCATGGGGCCGACCGTGTTGGTGGGAGTATTTGCTTACGCGGAGACGCCCCGCGATGAGCTTTTCCCTCCGAAGATTCGCGGAAGTCAGTTTGCGGGCCCGAGTTCCAATGCTTTTCGGTGTAGCTGCCGCGTTGCTTCTGGCGGGGAGTTTGATGCGCGCGCAGATTCCGCCGACTACTGGTCAATTCCTCTTGCAGTTCGGCAGCTCCGGCGTCACCAGCCTGAAGTACGTCGGCGATAAATTTGACACGGACTACATCGCAGACGAATCCACGCTAGGTCAGGTGCGCGTTCGCTACAAGATGGGCGAAAATGATTGGAGCGATTTCTCGACCGATGATTCAAGAAACAAAGTTCAGCGCCTGCCGGACGCGCGCTCGCCCAAAGCGCTGCAGCAACTCGCTCTTGTCTACAATCCGCAGAGCTGGCTCAAGAATGAGTATTACGCCGATCTCGAACTGACGGAGCGCTTCCGGGTCGAGGCGAACGCTTTCTACTGGACGATCTTCGTCCGTAATCCGACGCACAAGCCCATCGTTCTAGGTGACATATTTCTCGCTTTGCCTTTGAACATGAGCAAACGCTGGGATAAGACTACAACTTACGAACAACGCGTCGTTCAACACCAGTACGTCTCGGGAAACGGCTCATTTATCTACTGGATGCGGCCCAACGGCGTTGGTCCGTACCTCGTGATGACGCCGTTGACGAACTGCCCACTTTCCGAGCCGGTGCGCAGTGAGATGAACTTCGCTCCGGGGAAACTCGAGTACGCCGACCGCGGAGGTGTTTACATTCTTTCTGGAAAGCGGGGTGAAGACGATAAAGCGCGAGGCGGTACATGGCGACAACCCCAGACCACGCACACGCTCACCCCCACAAATTCGCAGCGCGATGGCCTCACCTACGGATTCAAATTTCGTTGGGCGAAAGACTACGACGCGGTCCGCGATATTTTGGTTGAAGAAGGTTTACTCGACGTCAATGTTGTTCCGGGGATGACGGTTCCCGTGGGGACCGATGCTGGAGTTTCGATCCGCTCCCGCAGCGCAATTGATTCGTTGGAGCCGGAATTTCCCGCCGACACAAAGCTCAAGGCTGTGGATTCCAGCCAAAAGGACACCCACGTTTATCGCGTGAGTTTCACAAAACTGGGCGAAAATAAGATTACCGTCCACTTCGGCAAGGATCAATATTCGGTGCTCGAATTCTTCGTGACCGAACCGCTGGAAACGCTCATCAAGAAACGCGCCGCGTTCCTCGTGAGCCATCAACAGCACCGCGATCCTTCCAAGTGGTACAACGGTCTTTTCTCGGAATGGGACATGCGCCGGCAGGTTTTGCGTGGCCCCGATAATAAAGACGGGCTCGCCGATTACATCCTGGCAAGCGACGATCCAGCGCTCTCCAAGCCGCCATATCTCGCCGCAAAAAACGCGGTGTACCCGGACGAAAAAGAAATTGCCGCACTGGAGTATTACCTGAAAAACTTTGTGTGGGGCAAACTGCAAATGACCCCAGAAGAAAAATATCCTTACGCCGTGTACGGAATCGACAACTGGAAAATCAATCGCGAGAGTAAACCGTCGGACCGTTATGGTTGGACCGAGCACATTTGGCGCGCTTATGACTATCCGCACGTCGTCTATCTCTATTGGAGCATGTACCAGATTGCAAAACGTTATCCGGAACTCTCCCGTTACGCGGATAAAAATGAGTATCTCCAGCGCGCTTACGGCACCGCGCTCGCGTTTTACACCTATCCCTGGCAGATCGCGCATTGGTCCGCGAATGAACTGGGCAACTACAATGAACTCATAATTTCCGACCTCATTACTGAACTAGATCGAGTAGGTTCGAACGACAAAGCCGCCACCCTGCGCAAATACTGGGAAGAAAAAGTCGAATACTTCATCAACGATCAGCCGGACCTGTTCTACTCGGAGTATCCCTTTGACCCAACAGCGTTTGAGTCCACGGGCGCATTTGCGCGCTATGCACAGGAGCAACTAAAAGATCCGCACCATACGCTCCACGTCACGGCTTCCGCCGCCCAGCGATTCATAGACGAGCAACTCGCCTGCAACCTCGCCACCCGCGGCTGGCTCGAGCCGAACTATTGGCAGTCCGGCGTTGAAGGCAACATGCGATACATGTCACAGATGGGCGGCTGGTCGATTCTGGATTACGCACTGTATTACGCTCCCAATCCGTGGCCTTATCTGCGCTTGGGTTATTCATCCCTTCTTAGTTCATGGGCGTTGATGAATACCGGCACAGCCGAGACCAACTACGGTTACTGGTATCCAGGCAAAGAAAACGACGGCGGCGCAGGCAGCGCTTACGTTCCGCAAGCCTTCGGCTCAAATTGGTTTGGAAAGCAACAGCCTCGTGGCGCCTGGCAATATAGCGGCGAAATCGATCTCGGATTCGGCGCGGCCTTACGTACGGCTGCGGTGATTGTGGCCGAAGATCCCATCTTCGGCAGAATCGCGTACGGCGGAGCGCTCACACATTCTGGAAGCCAGACGGACGTGATTCCTCAGGACGGAGTTGGCCGCCGTTTTCACCTGCTCGACGTACACCACCGTCTCCACTTGGAACTCGATCAAGACGGCTTTGCAGCAGGGAAGTCGATTCGCTTTGACGACGATCTTCAGCGGCTCACTTTCGTCGTGGAAAATCGGGATCCCCTGCCCTCCAGGCCGCACACGACGCAATTGACGATCGAAGGTTTGCCCGCGCCGTACGAAATAACCGCGGACGACAAACCTGTGGCGCGTCTCCCCGCTGGCGGTGGAACCGTCGCTCTGCCCATCGGTGAACAGGGCGCGACAATTAGTCTGGTGCGCAGTCACTGAAAAGACTGTGCGACCTGCGGTTGTAGTTCGGGCTAGAATTGGCCACGCACAGCTTTCATCGTATGTTGAATTATGAAGGAGAAACATGGATAAGCCTGATGAGAAGGGCGAAACCTCCCGACGGAGTTTTCTTAAAGGAATTGCGGCAATGCCCGTACTGGCTTTGGCAGGCGGCAAGGGCTTGACCGGGAACGAAAGTGACCGGTTTCCGCACGAATTGACGGGAGAGGCTCCTCGCGCGGGGGCCCCAGCCATCCGCAAGAAGTTCGTAGCGATTCAGATTGGAGCGCGGTCCTTCGTGGATGAAGGCGTGAAGAAATGCTTGGACACTCTTCAGGAAAAGGGCGGCGTGAATACTGTAATGGCGACGGTCTTCACTTACGGGCGTGGTCTCGCCGGAAGGGGCCAGCCGCTGGCAGACCATGGCGTTCAGGAAATCGACACGATTCATGGAGGAAGTTTCACCAGGGTACACACGGAGTTTTATGCCAGGTCGGTCATTCAGGATATTCGCGCGCCGGAATTGGGCGAGTTCGACGTTCTGGCTGACGTCTTACCGGAGGCGAAAAAGCGGGGATTGCAAACCTATGCGTTGTTTGAAGAGGCATACAACCCGCGGCTCATGCCCAACTTTGAGAAAATTGCCGAAGTGGATATCAGCGGAAAGGTTGGCGGCAGCACCTGCCTGAACAATCCAGATGCGCGAACTTTTCTGACGGCGATGGTGACAGACTGGGTTTCGTCCAATGACCTGGATGGCTTGATGTGGGAATCGGAGCGGCAAGGTCCGCTGAATAACACAATTGGCGCACACTTCGGGCGGTCCACTGGAAACACATTCATCAACTGCTTCTGTCCTTACTGTGTGCGAAAGGGATCGGAGCGCGGAATCGATGTGCCGAGGGCGCGCGCAGGCTATCTCGCGCTTGATGGATGGGTGAAATCAACACGGAATCAGCCGCCGGAATATCACGACAACTTCGTCACGCTATGGCGATTGCTGCTCGAGTACCCGGAAATCATGGCCTGGGAGAAATTCTGGTTTCAGAGTCAGGAAGAGGTATACGCGCTTCTGTACGGCACCGCGAAAAAAATTAATCCCAGGATTCAAGTTGGCTGGCACATCATGCACCTCGTCACGATGAGTCCCTTTTTTCGCGCGGAACAGGATTTCTCAAGGTTGGCTCACGCAGCGGACTTCATCAAACCTTGCACGTACAACAATTGCGGTGGACCCCGATTCGCCCAGTACATACGCAATGTTCAACCCACAATCTTTCGGGACTCTACACCCGAGGAAGTTCTTGAACTTCACTATAAAATCCTGGGGCTCGAGGGTGAAGCGAACTTGGATAAACTTCCGACAGCGGGGCTTTCGGCCGATTCCGTCGGCCGGGAGACTCGGCGAGCGATCCGCGAAGTCCACGGCGCGGTGCCAATCTATCCGGGAATTGATATCGATATACCCACCGCGCCAACCGAGAAGCGGACGCAGCCCTCGGACGTTAAAGCAGCCGTTCTCGCAGCATTCAAAGCCGGAGCGCCCGGGGTGGTTCTGTCACGCAAATATGCGGAGATGAATCTCATGAATTTGTCAGGCGCCGGCGAAGCGCTACGCGAATTGGGATTCGTATAAAGATATTCGCGCGAGACCGTTACTGGAATCGGCGAAGCACTGAATCGAAGAAATGTTGAACAAGCTGTCATACAAATCAGGGCCCGATGGGCAAAACACGAAAGGACTTATGGAACGCGAGAAAATATCATTGGGATTAATCGTTGGGAACCGCGGATTCTTCCCGGGCCATCTGGCGGAGACCGGCCGTGCGGAAATGCTGAAAGTCTTAGAGCAATCGGGTGTCGACGTAGTGGTACTTGATGCCGCTCAGAGCAAGCACGGCGCGATCGAGACGTATGAAGAGGCGACACGTTGCGCGGCGCACTTCCGCGCCAATGGTGAACGAATTGACGGAGTGATCGTGACGCTGCCGAATTTTGGCGACGAACGCGCGATTGCGGACACGCTTCGTCTTTCTCGTCTGAAGGTTCCTGTGCTGGTTCAAGCGACGCCGGATACGCCACTGAAGATGACGATCGCCCACCGCCGGGACAGTTTCTGCGGAAAAATGTCCGCCTGCAACAATCTAAGACAGTACGGGATTCCCTATTCGCTGACGACTTCTCATACGGTGAGCCCGGATTCAGATGAGTTCAAGCGCGACCTAGCATGGTTCACAGGCGTGTGCAGAGTCATACGCGGATTGAAGGATCTTCGAATCGGGAGCATTGGCGCGCGGCCCGCGGCATTTAATACCGTGCGATACAGTGAAAAACTCCTGGAATCGGCGGGAATTTCAGTGGAAACACTGGATCTTTCAGAAGTGCTCGGACGGATTGACCGAATGAAAGATACGGATGAAGCCGCGCAGGCAAAGCTGGCGGCGATAAACAAATATGTAACCACCATCGGCGTGCCGCCGGCGGCCCTGATGAAGATGGCGAAGCTGGGCGCAGTGATTGACCAATGGATGAAGGCGACGGCCGTGAAAGTCAGCGCGGTGCAGTGCTGGACGTCCATTGAAGAGAATCTTGGTGTTGTGCCCTGTACCGTGATGAGTATGATGAGCAATGATCTGCTTCCCAGCGCGTGTGAGGTGGACATTTGCGGCACCCTCAGCATGTACGCGCTTACGCTGGCTTCCGAAACTCCCAGCGCGCTGCTCGACTGGAACAACAACTACGGTGATGATCCCGATAAGGCCGTGTGCTTCCATTGCAGCAACCTCCCCAAGCATTTTTTCACGACCGTGAAGATGGATTTTCAGGAGATTATTGCAGGCACAGTGGGCAAGGAAAATACGTTCGGAACTTGCGTTGGACGAGTGAAGGCCGCGCCCATGAGTTTCGCGCGCTTTTCTACCGATGATTGCAACGGAGTAATCCGCGGCTACGTCGGCGAAGGGCGCTTCACGGACGACCCGCTCAACACATTTGGCGGGGCCGGCGTTGTCGAAATTCCGAAGATGCAGGCATTGCTGCGCTATATTTGCGAAAGAGGCTTTGAGCACCACGTGGCGGCGAACCTTTCTAACGTCGCGGGAATCGTGCATGAAGCGGCTATACGATATCTAGGTTGGGAAACCTACTGGCACGCAAATTAGTATTGGCGAAACCGGGTCATGGAATCAGGCGATTTTACTTGCGAGGCAAAATGAAGAAACGATTCGTTCAGGAAATCATTCTGACTGGCGTTATCGGCGTGAGCGTAGGTGCTCTATCAACTTCCGCCCAAATAACGGAAGCCCAGTTCTCCGCTCGCCAAAATACAAAGCGGCCTTGAGAAACAAGACGTGAGTTCTTTCGCGCTGGAAACAAGCAGCGAATAACAGCCATTCACAACGTGGCTTGAACTTGTTGCACCTGAGACGGTCGAGGCTAGACAGGTTGGGTGCGTGTGATTGACGATACGGGTTTGCCCGCCGGATTGGTCCGCACGATGGTTGCGGACCTCACCGGGAAACTACCGCGCTGGACGAAGACCATCCACATCTTTACAAACTTGATGATCAACTGGGATCAGATTTTGGTCGATAACACGACGGATAGGAACGACTATCGACTGACCGAAGTTCCTTTGGTGCAGGCAACTCTGGCGTTCCACGGATATCCCCGTGAGAAACACCGCAATCCCGACGGCGACATTACATACGGTCACGAGGAACTGAGCCCGACCGGTCGCTACGCTCGTCCGGTGGGAAATTACGCGCGCTACGGCGACGTAACTGCTCTCCTGAAGTAATCCGATAATCGATTTGTCGTATTCACTTCCGGCGATGAGAATGATCTGGAATCTGATGCGAACGGCCTTCCGTTATTGCCGCACGGCTGGACGCGTGACTACTTTTTCTTTGCGGATGGATTTATCAAGGACATGGATTCTTATGCGGCCGACGCGTATACGGTTGACCACTACCGTTTCACCGGATGTCAGGCTACCCTTACCCGGAGATTGAAAAATATTCAAGTGACGACGTTCACCTCGATTATCGATTCAATATCAATACGCGGCGGGTCTCCGAGACGGGCACACCTGGCTTTCGCTTCCGATTCCCACCCGTGCCACGACGCTGAAAAAGACTTACCACGCGTAAAAATCCAACGAAGCTTACGTCCGAACTATCCTCACATTACCGCGGTGTGCGCGAAACGCGTTCAGCTCTCAGTGATTAGATTTCCAAGCGTTGTAGTTTCTTGGCGATGTATATTTTTCAAGATACTGCCACTGGTGATATCTGGCGAGCGGAAGACGCAGCGTTGACCGCTTCGGCGGTGCGAATCAAGGTCGGGAGAATCTCACCGAAAGCATTATTTGTTGGCTGGCCAAACTCGAAATAAATTTTGCGGTACAGCGGATATAGGACATCGTAAACTTCTTGTTCGGACTTTTCAGGTTCGTAAACTGTTAACGGCGGACAAATTCTCTCCTGTGCTTCCTCAATCGTCTTGAACGTGCCAGCCGCCAAAAAGGCGAAAATCGCTGAGCCCAAAGTGAGCACACTCTTGCTCGGCACCATAACGGGCCGCCCGAACACATTTGTATAGACACGGTTGAGGACACCGTTTTTCTGAGGAATGCCGCCGGCGTTAATCACACGCCGGATGTCCACGCCGTTTTCCGCCATACGCTCGAGGATAACGCGCGTGTGCAGCGCTGTGCCTTCGATCGCGGCAAACATCTCGTCCTGCGCCGTGCTGTGCAGTTTCCATCCCAGCGTAATTCCCCTTAGGTTGGGGTTGACCAGGACTGTGCGATCCCCATTGTCCCAGGTGAGGCGCAGCAACCCTGTCTGTCCGGCGCGATAATTCTGCAACTCCCGGCCGAGCGATGCTACATCCGTGTTCGCGCGAGACGCGATGGCGGTGAAGATGTCGCCGACTGCTGATAATCCGGCTTCAATCCCGGTGTGGCTCGGGTGCACGCTGCCTTGCACGACACCGCAGACACCGGGTACGAGTTTAACCGAGCGAGTGATTCCTATAATGCAGGTAGAGGTGCCGACCACGTTGACCATGTCATCCGTGCGGCAACCCGCACCGATCGCATCCCAGTGAGCATCGAAGGCGCCGACGGGAATCGGAATGCCCGGTTTCAAGCCTAGCTCCCCGGCCCAGTGGCGGCACAACGTTCCAGCGATTTCCTCCGACGTTGCGAACTGAGCGTCGAGCTTCTCGCGTACACCCGCTAGTAGCGGGTCCACTCTTGTGAGGAATTCCTGCCGCGGAAGGCCACCGAGTGCCGCGTTCCACAACCACTTGTGCCCCGCAGCGCAAATGCTGCGCTTAACTTTCTTGGGATCCGTGATACCGCACAGTACTGCGGCCACATAATCACAGTGTTCAAATGCGGAAACAAACAAGGATCGTTTTTCGGGATTGTGGCGCAGCCAGTGCAGCAGTTTTGAAAAGCCCCACTCCGAAGAATAGATGCCGCCGCACCAGCGGATTGCTTCCAGGCCTTCCCGATGGGCGGCCTCGGTGATCTCGGCGGCTTCGCGCTTGGCGCGGTGGTCGCACCACAAGTAGTATTCGCCGAGCGGCTGCAGTCCCTCCCCAACGGGAATCACTGACGAGCCAGTAGTGTCCAAAGCCATCGCGAGCACTTGATCGCCAGGAATGCCCGACTTCTGCAGCGCTCCACGAGTTGCCGCAACGAGCGCGTGCATGTGGTCGGCGTGTGATTGGGTGGCGTACTCGGGATCCTCATGCTGACGATGCAGTTGATATTCGCCCACCGCCGAGGCCAGCATACCGCGGTCGCTGTCAACGATCGAAACGCGCACGCTCAGAGTGCCGAAATCAACTCCTGCTACAACGGCCATGAGCAGCCTCCCTGTTCCCTGTGCCAATACATATCCCAACCCAGGTAGCGCGTCGCGGCTTCGCGCACGGCTGCACCGACGGTGGAAAAATTAGCGCCGACATGATGTTCAAATCCACTTTCGCAGATATAGCGCAGCAAGTTTTTCATCCGCGGAATTTCCATGACGCCAGCACCGTCGAACGTTTCCAGTGGATCGTCGGTGAAGCGCCCTTCGCCGACGTACCCGCGCATGCGCCCCGAGGTATCGTCGGTAGAGAATCGTGCAAAGCTCATGGGGCCGGATTTTACGCGCCCCACGCACGTTCCGTCGGCGTTCTCAATGCCAACGGTACCGGCGACAATCGCCTGGTAATTCATCGAGGCCTCGCGGAAAAAGTGCTTGGGCAGATTGGAACAATGAAAACAAACGGCCTTGTTAGTGTTGCTACCGTAGTTGTTGTTCCAATAGGGAACGGCCGAAGGCGTTCCCGACGCAGGCCGCAGCGCGTGCATTGCCAGGACTCCGCAGATATCCACTTCGCAGGCGCTCGAAAGCAACTCGTTGCTCATCATATTTATTACCGTGCAGGGAACCATTCCCAGATTCTCTTCGATGGATGTCCAACACTGTACGGCGCTTACAGTCACTTTGGTGGCGCGCATCCATTCGTCGACGACCGCTCCCAGCTTTGCCATCTTGAGCAATGCGGCTGCGGGCACATTGCCAGAGGGAACGTCTTTCTGGATGGAATCCAACATTGCGCGCGCGCGATCATCATTGTCCTTCATGTCTTCGATTCGCCCGAGGACTTCCGAAAGATCGAGAGTCTCAATCGAGATGCCCTGCGCTTCCAGGATTCTCTCACTGTATCGGACTATGTTGAATGCTGCCGGCCGCGCTCCGATCGCGCCAATTCGTAAATTTCGGAGGCCATTCACCACGCGGCAGGCAGACGCGGACCATTCCAGGTCGTGGGAGAATTCCGGGGAGCCTGGCGCTTCGGTGTGCAGGCCGGTGAGCGAGTAAGGAACGCCGTAGTGCTCTAAATTGTTGCAGGCCGACATCTCGCCGCAGAAGCTGTCCCGGCGGTCGGCGATGGCCATTCGGGAAGGCTCTTCGGGTAGCCTGTATCAGCACAGGGACGGGCAGGTAGGCGCGGCGGAGCGTGTCCGCTATAGCCCGTTCTTCGCCGAAATTCGGCAGCGTTATGATAACGCCGTCGATACGGTCCCGATTCTTACGAAATAACTCGGCGCACCGGCGAGACTCTTCCTGCGTCTCGACCCCGTCATGCTTAGTTTCTTCAGTGCTGGGCGCCACCACTTCGATGCCTCCTGCCGCCAACACTCGAAGCATTTCATCCCGGCCACTCTTTGCTAAGTGGTCGGGGAGAAAACCAAGATTGCCAACAATTAAGCCAAATGTCATCTTACCGTCAGTCAAAGGATTCCTCTGCAGTGAGCGTCATGATTTTCGGCGTGGCGCAAAATAAATTGAATAAAACACTCCGAATGCCAACAGCAGCGCCCCCCACCACACCCCTGCGTGCAACTGGAACAACTCGGGCGGATTCTGAGGCGGATGAAACACTTCCCATACGCCGGCTCCCAAGATCAATGCCCCGTTCACCAGTAGAGAGACGCCGATGAAGAACCAGATAGAAATGCTGCCTTCACGCATAAAACCTCTTTTCGCTTTACCAGAACAAAATGTTAAGCACCACGAACCCGATGCCGACCACGACGGCCCAGAACGCCGGGCGCGCATAGAGCGCAAGCGCTCCATCGCGCGGCATATCGGTGACGCCATATACCAGACCCTTCAGCTCGCTTTCCGGTTTCGGCTTGGTCATGTAACTCACGATCACCGTCACCACAACGCAGACAATCCATGACCACAACGCGCGATACATGTTCTCGGCCATGTCCTTTGCATGCGGCGACAAGGCGACAAACCGCAACGCGGTCGGATCCATCTTCACCCACATCCACATCCCAATCGAAGAAAATGTGCCGGCGAGCAATCCCCAAAAGCCGCCGGGTCCGGTGGCGCGTTTCCATAACATGCCGAGCACGACGGTACCGAACAGAGGCGCAATGAAGAAACTGAAAAGCGCTTGCACATAATCCATGATGCTCGCAAACGACATCACGAGGTAGGCAGTACCCACGCTGATCAACACGCCCAGTATCGTAGTCCAACGGCCCATCTTGACGTAATGTTCGTCGCTGCTGTTCTTGTTCATCAACGCACGATAAATGTCATACGTCCAAACGGTCGTAAATGCACTGACATTACCTGCCATGCCGGACATGAATCCGGCAATGAGCGCCGTGATGCCGAGTCCCAGGAGTCCGGGACCGCAATAGCGCGCCAGCATCAGCGGCAGAACTTCATTGTAACTGTGGCCTCCGCTAGCCAATGCTGCTGTTTCACCGGTCAGCTTCATCGGCAGAAGCGCCAGACCAAGCAGGCCGGGAAGAATCACGATAAAAGGAACCAGCATCTTGAATGCGGCTCCGATGATCGGAGCCATTTTTGCCGAGCGCAGATCTTTGGCCGCCAGTACGCGCTGGACGACTAGAAAATCGGTCGTCCAATAACCAAACGAGATCACGAATCCAAGCCCCAGCACAATCCCAGTCCAATGAATTCCCATGGGATTGCTGGCAAACGATGCGAGCGGCGACCAGACATGGGTGTATTCCGCCGAAGCGTTCAGGGCTATCCGCGCCTTGAGGTGGCCCCAACCGCCGGCTTCGACGAGTCCCAGGATCGGGATGAGCATAGCGCCCGCCCAGATCAAGACAAACTGCAACACTTCGTTAAAGATCGCGGAGCGCAGCCCGCCTAGAGCAACATAAATGGCCACGGTGAGCGACGACACCCAGATGCTGAAGTGGATATCCCAGCCCAGGACAACCTTCATCACCAGCGCCATTGCGTACATATTGATGCCGCTCATCAGCACCGTCATGAACGCGAAGCAGATCGCCGAAAGTGCCCTGCTGGACTCGCCGAATCGCAGCTTCAGATATCCCGGCACCGAGTGGGTCTTCGAGATATAGTAAAATGGCATCATGACGATGCCGAGAAAGATCATCGCCGGGATGGCGCCGATCCAATACCAGTGGATCGCCAAAATGCCGTACTGATAGGACGCAGCCGCCCAGCCCATCAATTCCAGTGCGCCGAGATTGGCGGATAGAAAACTGAGTCCGGCGACCCACGCGGTCATTTCCCGGCCGGCCAGAAAGAAGTCTTGACCCGTTTTGGAAATGCCGCGAAGATACCAGCCAATCGTCAGCACAAGCACGAAGTAGAAAACGATAATCGTCAGATCCACCGGAGCCAAGTGAACCAGTTTGGCCGCGAGCATGACCGCCAAAGCCGTAATCATGCGCCTTTCCCCTTTTGGCCATAATACGCATTGACTCCATGCTTCCGCAGATAGTGTTTATCGTGTAGAGCGGAGTCAATTGACTCCGCTTCTTTGTTAATCGAAATCGTGAACCACGCCATGCGAGCCACTGCTTCCAGCACGGCGGCGTTGTGAGCCGCCGCCGCCGAATCCGCGCCCCAGGTAAAGGGTCCGTGATTCGCCACGAGCACGGCCGGAACCGCCGCTGAGTCCCGTGCCGCAAACGCGCGGACGATCACAGCCCCTGTATTCTTTTCGTATTCCGATTCAATCTCTGCGGCGCTCATTGTGTCGGTCACAGGTACCGGGCCGTGAAAATAGTCAGCGTGAGTGGTCCCAAAGCACGGAATTGGCCGTCGTGCCTGAGCCCAGGCAGTCGCGTATTCGGAATGCGTGTGGGCGATTCCGCCAATGTGTCGGAAGGCTTTGTAGAGGACGAGATGAGTTGGAAGATCCGAGGAAGGCCGGAGTTTCCCCTCAACCACGTTGCCCGCGAGATCGGTCACAACCAAATCTTCCGGACGCATCTCGTCATAGGGGACACCACTCGGCTTAATCGCGACCAGATTTTCCGCCCGATCAATCCCGCTCACATTCCCAAATGTATGCAGAACCAGCCCTCGACGAACCAATTCGAGGTTCGCGTCCAGTACGGTGTTGCGCAGTTTCTCTAGGAGCATGGTCTATGCCAAACACGTCTTTCTAATCAAAAGATAAGATCTCCATTGTACCGACGGGAATTGCGGGCTGCGCCCACGGTCATTGAGGATACTATCAATCCCGCTGCAATTTGGCGGCACGAATTTAGTACCGTCGCGGTGTACACCTCAAAGGACGCGGCGATTGAATACCTGCAGTGATCGGTATGTTGATTTTCAGATGCGGACTCCTGTCTGATACTCGCTGACGATCGGAATAACGTCCAAGGCAATTGGTTCCCCGGGGTTTGGTTCAAGATTCCCGAGAACGAGTCTTTCTATCGCAGGGGTAGCGGGAAGTCAAGTGTTATGTAAGCGCTTGCACGTTGCTTTTCATGCGATTGGGCAGCACTTTTTCGTGGCCAAGCCAACTTGTCCAATGTTGACCCCGCTTCGCAAGCGAGGCAACATCGCGCGCAAGTTTATTCATGTCATTTGTTTCGGGAGGCATCGCTAAAAAGTCATGACGTTGGCAGAGGTCGCAAAGAAAGCCGGTGTATCGTCAGCCACCTTTCCGCGGACTTTAAACGCTACGATTACGGTGGAGAATCCTTACGCAAATGTTGCGTGATCTTTGCGCCGTCGGTTCCTCAGACCCCGTTTCGGAATGTCTTAACGTGGCGAAGCGCATGTCAGATATTTGGGGCGCTCAATTTGAAGAACCGGTAGCGAATGTAAGCGCTATCATTGTGAATCCAGATTTTACCGAGGGAGCCAAAAATGCGATTCCTTGACCGTGGATACCGGAATTTCTTACTGGGGCTGGTTGTCCCTACCAATAACTCATCCCACGCGAAGGAAGATGTCGAGGACAGCCCGTTCAGGTCTTTTCCTCACTGCTCGCAGAGGGCTTTTGACTTCCGATGGAGTTATTGGTAGGGACACCTTGTTGTAGTTGAGTGCTTTCGCAGCTACAAAATTATCTATGTTACGAAGGTCAGCCTGCACGCAGTCGTTTGGGATTTTGACGAACGACATCTACTCGGACCGCAAAGCTTCTATGGGATCAAGATAAGCAGCTTTTCTCGCAGGATAATAACCGAAGCCGATTCCAACCAGCGCTGAAAATAAGACCGCCAGCAATATCGCGCCCGGGCCTACGGACGTCGCCCAGCCCGCGATGCGTGAGATCAGAGCGGAAGCACCGAACCCAAACAGGATTCCGACAAACCCGCCGGCGATCGATAGCGTGACCGCCTCCACCAGGAACTGCGTGAGGATATCGCGCATCTTCGCGCCCAACGCTTGCCGCAATCCAATTTCGCGTGTCCGCTCGCGAACGGAGATCAGCATGATGTTCATAATCCCGATGCCGCCCACAACCAACGAAACCGATGCCACGGCCGCGAGCATGATCGACATGATGCTCGAAGACGCCTCTTGCGCCGCGAACAGGTCTTGCAGGTTCCGAATCGTGAAATCGTCCGCATCATTCGCCTGCAGATGATGACGTTGCCGCAGAAGCCCTTCCGCTTCTTCTTGCGCCGCCGGGATTAGCGCGGCGGATTGTGCCTGCATGATGATGTTGTCCACGGCGCCGGAATTGGCCTGCTTGATGCCGATCACTTTTCGCTTCGCGGTCGAAATCGGGAGCAAGATCACATCGTCCTGATCCTGCCCCTGCGACGACTGGCCTTTCGGTGTGAGCGTGCCAACAACCGTGAACGGAACGTTTTTGATGCGGATTGATTGGCCGATGGGGTCCGCACCGCCGAACAAGTTGTCCGCCACCGTCTTGCCGAGCAGCGCAACATCATTCGCGGCATCCACATCCTGTGGAGTGAACACGTCACCCTCAACAATGGAAAGCTCGCGGATCGTCAGATAGTCCGGCGTGACGCCATAAATCGTGGTCGCCCAATTATTATTCCCGTTGACCACCTGCGCTGAGCCCCGCACCGTCGGCGCTGCCAGCGCCACGCTGGGACACTGCGCGGTGATGTCCTTCGCATCCGCTTCCGTCAACGTGACCGCATTGCCGCTACCCAGACGCAGGCCCGAACTGGTCGTGCTTCCCGGTTGAACGATGATGATATTACTTCCGATACTCGCAATCTGATCCTGAATCCGCTGAGTGGCGCCGGACCCAATCGCGACGGTGGCAATCACGGAAGCAACGCCGATCACAATTCCCAGCATCGTGAGCAACGAACGAAGCTTGTTCATTGCCAACGCCCGGAATGCAATCCGGATGGACGAGCGAAAGCGCTTCATTGCGTCGCCTCCGTCGGAGTCTGCGGAACAACCCGCCCCTCACTGCTCTTCAGCGAGTGGGAGACCGGAGCATCGCTGACGATTAGGCCATCCCGAAACCCGATGATTCGATCCGCGTATGCGGCAATTTCATCCGAGTGCGTCACCAGGACGATGGTGATGTGCTGCGTCCGGTTCAGTTGCTGGAAAATGCTGAGAATTTCCGCGCTCGTGTGCGAATCCAGCGCACCGGTCGGCTCGTCCGCGAGAAGTATTTCCGGTTGGTTGATCAACGCACGGGCGATTGCCACCCGCTGTTGCTGGCCGCCGGAGAGCTGCGTGGGAAGGCTATGTCCCCGATTCGATAGACCCACGGATGCGAGTGCAATCCGGGCGAGTTCGCCTCCATTCGGCGTGTCCGTGTTCTTGTAGAGCAGCGGCAATTCCACATTTTCCAGCGCGTCCATCCGCGGCAGCAGGTTGAAGTTTTGAAAAACGAAGCCGATCTTCTGGTTCCGTATTTCGGCGAGTTGATCGCGGTCCATGCTTTCCACGGAAATGCCGTCAAGCAAATACTGGCCGGAAGTCGGCCGGTCCAGGCACCCGAGAAGATTCATGAATGTTGATTTACCCGAGCCGGATTGCCCCATGATTGCCACGAATGTACCGCGCTCGACGCTCACCGTAACCCCTTGCAGAGCATTCACCGTAACGTCGCCAAGGCGGTACGTCTTCTTTAGATCCCGAACGTAGATGAGTGGCGGCAATGCAGCGTCCTCAGAGTGTGGGTCCGCGCCGCGGCGAACTGGTCCCGGGAGCCGGAGTGGAAGGGCTGCTAGGCGTCGTTGTTGTTGCCCCGGTGGCGAACCTGACGACAACCTGGTCGCCCACTTGCAATCCGCCGGAGGTGATCGCTGTGGACCTGCCATCCGAAAGTCCGAAGGTGACCGCCACCGCTTGAATCGTCCCGCCGCGCACCACGTACATATTCTGCTTTCCGGCTTGCACCGCCGGCAGGCCGAGTTGCTGCAGGACTGCCGCGGTAGGGTTCAGTCGCAAAACACCATTCGGCACCTTCAGCGTGTCATCCACCTTCGCGGTCAGGATTCTGGCGTTGGCCGTCATCCCGGGGAACAGTTTCAAATCCGCGTTTGAAACCGAGATCACCACATCGTATGTGACTACGTTTTGTGTAACAATCGGCGCCTTGCGCACATCGGCCACCTGGCCGCTAAACGTATTGGTTGGATAGGCATCCACCGTGAAGTTCGCATTCTGGCCGCTTCGGATGTTGGCAATATCGGACTCGTCCACGTTCGTATCCACCTGCATCTTCGTAAGATCCTGCGCAATTTCAAATATCGTGGGAGCCGAAAGCGATGCGGCCACCGTCTGGCCCACGTCCATGTGGCGCGCGATCACGGTGCCGTCAACAGGGGCCGTAATCTGCGTGTGCGCAAGATTAATCTTGGCCTGTGCCAGTGAGGCTTGCGCCTGCTGCTCCTGCGCCTGCGCGGAATTCAACTGGCTTTTCACTACGCTCACTTGCGCCTGGGCCGATAGAACCGTTTGTTTCGCGGCATCAATCTGGGCTTCGTCGGATGTCGCCTGCGCCTGCGCCGCGTCAGAGGTCGCCTTGGCTGCATCGTGATCCTGCGTGGAAATAACCCCTTCAGTGAACAGGGCATCCATTCGTAGCCATTGCGCATTCGCGTTCACTGCGTTTGCCCGGTCCTTGGCGGCAATGGACTCGGCGCTCTTCTCGCCTGCCATTGTCCCGGAAAGGTCCGAGTTCGCCTTCACAACCTGAGCGCCTGCGGTAACAACCGCCGACTGTGCTGAGTTCAGCGCCGCCTGGGCCTGGTCGACTTGCGCCTGAAAAATCTCGGGGTCAATCAGTGCAACGAGTTGTCCCTTTTTTACCTTCGTGTTGAAATCAGCGTAAAGCGCTTTGATGTTTCCCGATACCTGGCTGCCCACCTGCACGTCAACCACGGCGTTGAGCGTGCCCGTGGCCGTTATGCTGGTCTGAATCGGTCCGCGCTCCACCGGCACGGTCGTGTATGTGATCGCGTTTGCTGCATGGGTCCGCCACAACTCCACACCAATGGCAACCGCGATAACGATGCCGATCACCAGCCCCCACTTGGCCCATTTGTTCCGGAAAAACGCCTTGGCTGGCGGCGCGGGAACGAAACCCGTCGACGGGGCAACAATTGGAACGCCTTCTTGTTTTGCTGGCGCGACCTCGACCTGATCTAGGAAGGAATCCACAAATCTCTAGTCCTGAACCTCTCTAATAGGGCCCAATTTTCAGTGATTCAGTCCACAGCCTCGGCAAAACGATAGTTTTTGTCTCGGCTACTAATCGGTAGACACAGTTTCACTTTCGGGCGCATATTTGGCAAACAATAGGCTATGGTGCGGGACAAAGCTATCAGGCGAATACTGGAGTTCGATGTCTCAAATCGCACACACCAAACCAGACCGGCAGTTTCGCGCAGCCCATGGGGAAAGACGAAGGTTTTCCCGGTTCTCGCGGGCTGCACGCCTGCGAACTCCTGTCATTAGCCAAAATCTGTCCAGCTTTGAAATGAACAACTTAGAGTA
>CZKC01000016.1_pt1 | contig 93993 bp, 82 predicted proteins | sample 1122341 | NCBI WGS metagenome assembly CZKC01 (sample SAMEA3539301, study PRJEB10725) | soil metagenome | biome: tundra; feature: field; material: soil | place: USA | collected 2010-05 | depth 0.15 m | reverse complement strand
CGCTGGCGATGCGTAACCCTCTGAACCGCCCGATGCGGACCCGCATGTCGGGTGGTGTGGCAGGGGAGAGTGGGTGACCACTCCCCCTATGCCGATTCGGCACGCCAAATCGTTGCCACGCAATCTTGTTGGTGTTGGCCATTGCGGTGCAGGCGATCGCGCAAACAATCCCCGCCGCTCAATCTCCCGACCTACTATTCCTCCCGCGCCTAATCGCCGCCGCACACGAACGCACCACCCACACCGTCCGCTACGAACCCGCCTACGTCCACATCCCATATCCCAACGGAGACGTCCCCGCCGACACAGGCGTCTGCACCGACGAGATCATCCGCATCTATCGCGCCGTCGGCATCGACCTGCAAAAACTCGTTCACGAGGACATGCAGCAGAACCGCGCCGCCTATCCGCGCTTCGGAAATTATAGCGGCGCCGACACCAACATTGACCACCGCCGCGTCCCAAACCTAATGGTATTTTTTGCTCGCAAGGGAAAATCCCTGCCCATCACCAATCGCATCGAAGACTACGCCCCCGGCGATCTCGTCACCTGGGATTTAGGCGGCAACGTCCCCCACATCGGCATCGTCGTGGACATCAAATCCCCGCAGTCCGGCCACTACATGATCGTCCACAACATCGGACGCGGCCCGAAAATGGAAGACGTTCTGTTCGATTGGAAAATTACCGGGCACTACAGCTATGGTGGGCCGAATCCGTAAACTACATTTTCACAGGTACGTTTTCTCCGAGGTTTTCAGCTCGGGGTAAAGCAGTTGACTTGTCATTACGCTCATCCACAATCGTAATTCCGAGATGTGGTCTGGTGGACGCAGCCTCCTCAGAGTTCATCAGACAACTTCTCTCCAGTTTGCTTGCCACTTCGACGAACGCATTCTGCTGTCCTCGAACTAAGCTTCGCAGGTGTGCGACATAGACTTCGCCATTTTTCCAAAAGATTGTTTGGTAGATGGAGGATTTGAGGGGTGCGCTCTCTTGCGGTTCGCCAAGCATTCTTGCCAGATAATGCTGGCGAACCAGGTCCCAGCTTTCGGCATCGAAATCATAGCAGCCGCCGTAGTCGTGTCTTTCACGGTCATAAACGGTGCTGACGTTTCTAAGATAGAAGGCCGGATCAGCGCCGTCGACAAGCAGCGTAGCGCTAGGAACGTGTCCGACAAGTTCGTACGTTCCGATTTCGGGCCAATCCGTTTCTCCGTTCGGACCTCCAGGGCCATAATCACACACCCACCCGGATCCGGTGCCCGGACCAGCCGAACTGATCACCCGAATCTCCACATGTACGGTCATGTTACCGAGAACAGCTGCGGCAAATCCTCGAGTTCTTCGTGCCGCAAGCATATTCCCAGAGGCCAGCCAGGCGGGTTGTGAATGCTCCGTGCGAAAAATCTCCAGGAGAAAACTGTTTGCGTCTTCTCCGGCCCGCGAAAGCAGAATCAATGATTGTGCCGGGAACTCAGGATAAAGTTTCGCGGTATCGCTCGCGGGAACCACCGCATTGAATTGAACTACGTCATCAAGCACGGCGAGCATTGCGTCGTGCTGATCCATTTGTCCGGAAGGCACCGGCCAGCCGGCCACTTCGTAAGAACTGATTAACGCTGCCAAATCTGCAATAAGTTCCGTGTGGTGATCTCGCAGCGCTGCATAAGCGCCCCACGCCTGCAAACGCGGATCGCCGCTATGCAGCCAGGTCGCGGCAAGTTGCGCCGTCTGTTCCCTCTGCGCATTCAAGACGGACGCGGGATCAGCAGCCACTTCTGCGGCTGTTCGGCAACAGCGCTCACGGCGAGAAACCCGCACAGGACGAACCGGAATATAAATACAATTCTCATCCGCATTCTTAGACGTGGCGCGAGTGAATCAGGTTTTCCTTTTTCCCTCGAATCGGATACATACTTCGCGACTGTGCGAAATTGAACTGCGCTGCTTGTCCCGTAATGCCATCATTGCTTCATGCCACATACCAAAGCTAAGAAAGCATCCGACAACGCAACACGCGCCAGCGTCAGGAAAGAAATGATGCTGCCGCGCACGGCCAGGTCCGCAAAAGTGGCGGCGCTGAATCTGGATACTACGCGATATCCAGAACCACCAAGCACCACCATGCCCGGAACCGTGGATAAAATTATCCCTTCGTCCGCCAGCAAACCGGAAAAGGCGCAGATCGCCGTTGACCGGAAAGATCACGGGCATCGAAAACTTCGCATCGAAAACGAGCTAACCGACGAACACGGCGATGACGTGAAACTCAAAAAGGGCGCTCACGTTGAGGTCACCGTCACAGCCGAACCAAAAAACTCAACCGCCGCAACGAATGCCGAAAGGCACCCGATCCGGCATAAGTCAGCCAGCCTGGACTTTCGCCGCCGCAATTCATAATGGCCGGGCAGTTGGCGCGCCTGCTCGCCGTCCAAGAATATTCCAACTCTCCAAAGCGCTCGGAGTCCGCCTCCGCGAACTAGTCCTTTCTCCGCGCCTCTGCGTTGAGAAATCCCCTTCCGACTTTTCCACAACTATTCGAATACCCACGAAGTGGGTAAATTTCTCCCAGACTTTTCTATTTACAGCTATGTACTTACATGCTCACTTATGCAGTCGACCCGGAAGATCGCTCGAAGAAGTCTTGCGCGAAACGCAACTCGATCACCCCGCCGACGCAAAAATTGCCCTGATTTAGTGCAGTTGTCGTAAGAATATCAAAACAAGGGAATTTAAGTCCCGTAGATTGATATTCTTACAAGTCATTTTTGAGCAGTTTGTAACCCATTGAAATGAAAGGACATTGTGGAACAGTCAGTAATCAACTAAGTCCTTTAGTTTGATATTCATAGCAAGATCAGCGCCCGTAAGTCCCATGGAATGATATTTATAGCAAAAACATGGGGAGGGGGCGGGTAACCTAGGGGGGGCTTCAGCCTGTGGGAATTTCGGCCGGTGATGAAGAAAATCAACCGGCAAATCTACCGCGGAGATTGCGCAACACGCACAGCGCCTCACCCAAACAGATTGCGCACTACAAACCAAACATTCGCAGGACGCTCAGCAAGTCGACGCATATACCACGGAAACCAATATGTACCGTAAGAGATGAGCACGCTCACCGCGAATCCATCGCGCGCAAGTTGTTTTTGCAAATCGCGCTGAATGCCGTAAAGCATTTGAAACTCGAAACGCGATTGCGGCACCGGAGTTGAATGCACGGATTCTGTTCGTGCCAGATCACCGCGTGACAGATTAATGATTCGCGCGATCATCCGCGCATCATGCGTCGCGACCGCCGGACGAGTTCCCGCGGCCATCGAGTCCGCGGCGAACATGCGCTGCGTCAAAGCGAAGAAAGCGTCGTCCACATCGGACTTCGCAGGAAACGCAATCAGAGGTGGTTCGGCATAAGCGCCTTTGACGAGCCGAATCGCAGCACCGAGCGGCAAAAGTGATTCAAGATCGGCAGGAGTGCGCCGCAAATACGCTTGCAGGCAGACGCCAACATTTGAATGCGTGGCGCGCGCGCGGCGAAAAAGTTCGAGCGTGCGATCAACGTACGCGCTGGATTCCATGTCAATCCAGATAATGCCCGAAGTCGTGGATGCGGCGATGTTCGTGGATTGATCTCGCAGGAGCGCTGCTTGCTGCGCCCTCGATGGAGCGTCGGAATTCGCTGCATCTAAAATGCGGACGAGATTTCGATAGCAAAGCTCAGCATCCAAATCGAGCCCAAGCTGCGTCGGCTTAATGGAAAGAGAATCGGGAAGATTCGCGTCGCGCATCTCTGCAAGCACGCCGACGTAATGTTCGGCAACAGCAGTTGCTTCCGCCACTTCGGTGATATTTTCGCCGACGCGCGATGGCATCGCGCTGATTCCGAACGCGGCAAGTTCGCTCGCCGCCGCGAGAGCGTCTTCAGCGCGTTCGCCGGGAAGAAAACGTTGCGATGCGCGGCGCACAAATTTCCAGCGCAGGGCGTGTTCGCGCAGCCAGACGCTTTGAGATGCGGCAACAATCGCGCGTCGTGAAAGTGACATGAATGTGTCCCGATTACCGCAACTGAATCTACCAGAGCCACCGCGAATCGCACAGACGCGCCGCGCGTAAAAAGTGGTTCAGTCCGTCATTTCGAGCGAAGCGAGAAATCTCTCCGCGCTTAGAAATGAGGAAGAAGAAAGATTCCTCGCCGCGCGGCGCGCCTCGGAATCGCGTGCTCGCGGGTTTTTGCGCGGTCGAAGCCGAGCGTCGCGCAGGCTCTTCTGAAATTGGAAGAGACCGTTGTAGGATATCGCCCATGCGAAACGCAAAATTGTTTGTAGTTTTCACAATTGCATTCATGCTTCCGCTGATCGCCGCGGCGCAACAAACGCCGCCGCAATCAGCGCCGAGCGCCGCGCCTGCGCCCGTAAATTACTTCACGCTGAAGCCGCTCGGACACAACGTCTGGGCCGCAATCGCGGTTGCGGGAAGCGGAGCGGGAAGCAATTCCGGATTTGTGATCGGAGATGACGGTGTCGCGGTAATCGATAGTTTCCAAAAAGTTGACGCAGCGAAATCGCTGCTCACCGAAATTCGCAAGATGACTCCGCTTCCCGTGAAGTACGTCATCAACACGCACTACCACATCGATCACGTCACCGGAAACGGAGTGTACGCTGAAGCCGGAGCAACAATCGTCGCGCAGGAAAACGTGCGCGATTGGATTCACACCGAAAATAAAAAATTCTATGGCGCGAATATCACCGACGCGCAGAAAGCTTCCGTCGAAGGCCTCACGGGCCCAACGATTGTTTACGACACGGCGCTTGAACTTCACCTCGGTTCGCGCGTGATTCAACTGCGCTACGAACTCGGCCACACGGGCGGCGATTCAGCCGTGTTCATTCCGGACGAAAATGTCGTCTTCTGCGGAGATCTTTTTTGGCGACACACGTTGCCAAATCTAATTGATGCCAGCACAGAAGCGTGGATCGCCACGCTCGGAGTTTTGATTAACCAATATCCTGCAGCGGCATTTGTTTCCGGCCATGGCGATGTCGGCACTGTCGATGACGTCAAAGCGTTTCAGGAATATTTGATCGACCTACGGCGATTGGTAAGCGAAGGCCGCGCGAGCGGAAAAACCGGCGACGCGCTCGTGGACGACCTAACGCCAAAGCTAAAAGAAAAATACGGCGATTGGAGCGCGTTCAATAATTTCGCGAAGCGCAACATTCTGGATACTGACGCGGAATTTGCCGGTACAAAGAAAATCCCGCATCCAGTTGCAGCGCAATAGTTGGACACGAAGGGATGCTGCTTCGGCGAGGTTTGCCGCTGAGATTCTTCGTCCGCTACGCGGACTCAGAATGACGAGGTTTGGCGTTGGGCGCGCGTAAATATTAAAACAAAATCAGTCGCGTTCAGCTTCGGCGCGCATCACGCGCCAAAGTTCCGCGACGTGTTCGCACTCGGTAGCTTCCGCGCCGATGGAAACTCGCACCATCCATCGGCCTTCGAGCATCGCGGGAGTCAGATATGCAACGCCGCTGCGATTAACACGATCGCACCACGCTTGCGTATGCTTATCGAGAGCGTTTGCATTTGCCGCGAGCGTTGGCGGTTCGTAGCGCACGCAAAGCGTTTGCAATTTTACCGGAGCGAGCACGCGCCAATTCGGAGTAGCGCTGATTTCCTTGGCGAGCCATTGCGCGTTTTTCATGTCGCGCCGCAAGCGCGCTTGCAGACCTGAAATGCCTTGCTCGCGAATCAGGCACCACAGTTTCAGCGCGCGGAATCTGCGGCCCAATGGAATACCCCAATCGCGCAAATTTTTTACTTGCTCGTCCACTGCCGAACGCAGATAGCTGGGATTCGTGGACATCACGCGCACAAGATGCTGTGGATCGCGCACAAAATAAATTGAGCAATCAAACGCTGCACCAAGCCACTTGTGAGGATTTAGAACCAGCGAATCGGCGGCTTCGATTCCGCGCCACAGCTCGCGGCATTCGGGCAGAATCATCGCGGAGCCGGCCATCGCGGCGTCCACATGCAGCCAAAGATTTTGCGCACGCGCAATTTCTGAAATGTTTGCGACGGGATCGAACGCAGTTGTGGTTGTTGTTCCAGTTGTCGCAACTATTGCGCATGGTTTCATTCCTGCGGCGATGTCGCTGTGAATCATTGTGGCAAGCGCGTCTGCGTGCATTCCGAATTCTGCGTCGTGCGGAACGACGCGCACATTGTTTCTGCCAAAGCCTGCGAGCAGCGCTGCTTTCTCGGCCGAGCTGTGACTGTGCGCGGAAACGTAAACGGCGAGCGGTTGTTCTTCATCCTGCATTCCGCCGCGCGTAAGTGAAAAGTGTGTGGAGCGTTCGCGCGCGCAAATCAGCGCGATCAGCGTACAGGTCGAAGCGGTATCCGTAATTACGCCGCTCCACGCATGGGACAAACCGATCATCTGGCGCATCCAATCGGTTGTGACTTCTTCAACCTCAGTGAGAGCGGGACTGGATTGCCAGGAAAGTCCAAGGACGCCGAGTCCAGTGCTGAGGTAATCGCCGAGCACGCTTGCAAGCGAACCGTTCGACGGAAAATATCCGAAGAAGCGCGGATGCTGCCAGTGCGAAAGTCCGGGCATGACGATGCGATCCACATCTCTGAAGATTGCGTCGAATTGTTCAGGATTTTCCGGCGGGCTCGCGGGAAGTTGCGCGCGGATTTCTCCGGGCGCGGTTCGCGCCATCACGGGAAGTTCGGCGATGCTCGTGCGATAATCGGCGATCCAGTCGATCAGTTGATGGCCGTATTTGCGAAATTCTTCTGGAGTCATGGTTGCTCTCGAATGTTGTTGTGCTACTGACGCTTCAGCGGGCACGATGTTACAGTTTCCGGTGCATTTGAGCCACCAACGATGCGAATGCCGCGAAGAATATCTCAGGTGATCAAATGAAATATCGAGAGACGGGAAGAACGGGATTTGAAGTCAGCGAAATCGGGCACGGACTTTGGGGAATGAGCGGATGGTCCGGCGCGGAGGACGAGCAGTCGAGAGAATCCCTGCAACTTTCGGCAAGCCTGGGCTGTAACTTTTACGATACCGCGTGGGCTTATGGCGACGGAAAAAGCGATGCACTGTTGGGCGAATTGCTCGCCCGAAATTATGGGAAGCGGCAGAAAGCGGAGGCAAATTTTTCGTCGCATTTGTACGCGGCGTCAAAAATTCCGCCGATGAATAAGAAGTGGCCGGCTTCTCCGACTGATCTATATTCGGATGTTTTTCCCGCCAAGCACGTTTTCAAGTATATGGAGATGATTCGCGAAAAACTTGGAGTGGATTCGATTGACCTACTGCAATTCCACGTGTGGGACGACAGTTGGGCCAGCGATCCTGATTTTCGCCGCACGGTAGCTAAGCTCAAGACCGAAGGACAGATCCGCGCGTTTGGGCTGAGCTTGAATCGCTGGGAACCTGCGAACGGAATTGCGGCGCTGAAAACTGGATTGGTGGATGTCGTGCAGGTGATTTACAACATTTTCGATCAGTCGCCGGAAGATAATTTATTTCCCGTGTGCAAGGAAATGAATATTGGAGTGATCGCGCGAGTGCCTTTGGATGAAGGAAGTCTGGGTGGGGAGATGACGCTGGACGATAAATTTCCGTCGAATGATTTTCGCGCGCGTTATTTTGGCGGGAAAAATCTGGCGGCCACTTTGGAGCGCGTGGAAAAGCTCAAGAAGATCTTGCCCGCGGGAATGAGTCTGCCGGAAATGGCGATTCGTTTTATTTTGTCGAATCCCGTCGTAAGCACAACGATTATCGGGATGAGAAAACCGGATCACGTGAAAGAGAATCTGGCCATGAGCGACGCTGGTCCGCTGGACGCAGTGCTACTTCAGGAATTGAAGAAACACCGATGGGATCGCACTCCGAATCCGTCATCGGCGTAACGAGTGGAAAGACGAACTTAAGTTTATACTTTGTATGAACGAAAATAAGCCAAGGAGGATTTGCAAACATGAAAGCTGAAAGCGCAAGCGCGGTACTGGAGTTTTTAATGCCCGCGGTGGAACAAGAAGCTGCTCTTACCCGGAAAGTGTTGCTGGCCGTGCCGGCGGAGAAAGGGCATCACCGGCCGCACGAAAAGGCGATGAGCGCTTTGGAATTGTGCTGGCACATCGCGGCGACGGAAACATTTTTCATTACGGCGGTGACGACGGGGGCTTTTGCGCCGTTCCTCAAGATGCCGGAGGACATAAAGACCACGAAGGACGTAGTGGCGTGGTTCGACATGCAAGTGGCGGCGAATGTTGCGAAGTTGAAGAGCATGAGCGGCGAGCAGGCCGCGAAAATGGTGGATTCTCCTTTCGGGCCGTTGCCCGCGATCGCCTTCCTGAATTTGTCAATCAATCACACGTCGCATCATCGCGGACAGCTTTCCACGTATTTGCGGCCGATGGGCGCGAAGGTTCCTTCGATTTACGGCACGAGCCGTGATGATAAGGAAGCGAAGGAAGCCGCGTCGAAACATTAAGAATTGCGGGACGTATCAACAAAAGGCAGAGACATACGCAACGCGATTCGAGAACCCCACACGCATCGACGGCGTGTGGGCACCCTCACACCCCCGGAGTGAGACGTGAAGATTATCAAGTTTATTGACGCTGGTTATTTTCTGGCGATCGCGATATGGGTCGCGCTGCGTGTCCCTGTGAGTTTTCGTTACGTGATCGGCATGGCACTGGCCGCGATTGGTTTTGTGTTGTGGATGCTGGCGCGGCAACAGTTGGGAGAGTCATTCACCGTGACGGCGCAGGCGCGGGCGCTGGTGACAACCGGTTTGTATTCCAAAATCCGGAATCCGATTTATTTTTTCGGCGGAGTTGCATTCCTGGGAGTTTTTATCGCGTGGGGGAATATTTATGCGCTAGTCGGATTTTTAACTCTTTATTTCGCCATGCAGATATTGCGCGCGAGGAAGGAATCCACCGTTTTGGAACAAGCGTTCGGCGACGAATATCGGCGATATAAAGCGAGCACGTGGTTTTGAGAGAGTTTGTTTCGCCGTATCGCATACGCCGCTAGCTGAACGGGTAAGTGATGGAATTCTTTCGCACGCGTGCGAAAGAAGTAAGGGAGCGCATCCGGGAAGTTTTTCCGCTCATAATATCCTCAACGCGGATTCTGCGCACAAGGAGTGCATCCCCGATGAGCGAGCGGTGGCAGCGCCAGGGAACCGCTTCCGCGCACATGATGGCGCTCCGCTTTTGCCCCGCCAATTTGATTAACCGCTGTAACCCGGCTTCAAACTCCGCAGTCTGCATGTAATCAGCAAATCCGCGAAACGACGAATTGCGCCATCCCGTGTTCGTGGAATCTCGCCGCGCGCGCCGCAATCCACCAAGCCTTCGCAAATAGACGTAACCGATTTTTGCGGCACGCAACTTCGTCCGCAGAATCTCGCGGTTGAACTGCGGATTGTGGCGCGAGCGCGGGATACTGCGCACATCTACGACGCGTTTTACGCGGTACTCGCGCAGAAGCTCAAGAAACTCTTTCCATGTGCGGGTGGAATGCCCAATTGTCAATACAGTGAGAGCCTTCGCACTTGCTTTCTTCACGGCGAGTATACGTCCTCAATTATTTCTGTCCATCAGCCTCGCATGTCTCGGAATCCATACCGCGCCACGAAAGCGTCAACAGCAACGCGCTGTCTTCCTGTGCTTCGACATCATGCGGCACGCAGGGATCGAGCGCGAGCAATTGGCCAGCGGGCAGGTCCACCATGCGGTCGGGCAGCTTAATATGAATGTGTCCCGCAAGAGTCTGGATCGAAATTCGCGCCGACGTTTTGTGCTCACGCATATTCATATTCTTTTTCATCGCGAGAAGAACGATACGCAGGTCGGGATATTTTACAAGTGTCTTTGAACTCGGCCCAGTGTCTTTCAGCCATGCGTCTTCTTTGTGCAGATTTTGTATTTCCTCAAGAAGATTACATTGAAGAATGGGAGTTGCCAGCGTATCCCCGATCATCGCGTGTCCCACGGAGCGCGGTTGTGCTTCCTTCATTTTCGGTTCTGCCATAATGTTTCACCTCTATGCTCATTCAGATGATCCAGCTCAACCAGTCGGTTCGCACAGTTTCCAAGAGATCCGAAGAGCTGATGCTCAAGGAATGTTCAATCAGATCCCGGCCTCCTGACTGAAATACTGGTAATCCTCACGCCAGCCGCCCTGGCCCTTGCCGATTGTTGTGTAATTCTCGACAAACTCTATTGCGCGGATGTATTTCACCATTGTGAAACCAAGTTGCGTTTCCACGCGAAGACGAAGCGGCGCCCCGTGCAAGATCGGCAGCGGCTGGCCATTCATTTCGTAGGCGAGAATGGTTTGCGGGTCTTCGGCCAACTCAATACGGATCGTGCCGTAGAAATATCCCGGTCCTTGGGAGTGCGGTTCCGATGTGGATTTATTGTCGAAGCCGTAGAAAACAATGTATCGCGCGGACGGAAGCGGCCGGCAGAGTCGAAGGACATGACGCAGAGATATGCCGCTCCACTCCGCAACGCCTGACCACCCCTGGATGCAACAGTGCTTGGTGATTTGAGTGTGTTTCGGCATCGCGCGGAGATCCCGCAGAGTCAGACGCAGCGGATTTTCGACCAGCCCGTTAATTTCCAGACTGTAGTTTGCGAATTGCTCGCGCGCCATCGCCAGATAAGTTTCCTCTTTCGGCGGCCGGCCGTTTACCCACAAGGAAGATGAAATATCCGACGGGGAATAATGCTGCGAAGACGTCTGATGACCGAAGAACATTGTGCGTAGCGGATCTGTGATTGACTGCGTGACGTTCTGGACGAAGCGCGGGCGCCTTCGCGAACACACCGTTGTTACAACATGGATCACGGCGATGCCGGTCAGGCCGGACAGCCAGACTGCAAGAGCAAGAGTTCGCTGCGGATCGTGCGTCTGGCCTAGAACAATCATCGCCAGCTCTTTCCGGAATCCGTGCAGAGCCACGATCGTGACGTGCCCGGCGAAAAATGCGATGAACGTGCAAAGAGCCAGAAAGTGCAGACTCCTCGCGCTCTGCCTCCCGTGAAAGATTTTGATATACCACGGGAAACGACCAGCGATGGCTGGGGACATGGCGAGCCCGGTTGCAATGCTGAGCGGTGCGAGCAGGAAAACCACCGCCGCGTAGGTCAACTGTTGTAATGCGTTATACGTTCCCGGCGTTTCGACGATATGAAGAGTCAGGTAGCTAAACAGTGCGCGTCCCGCGTCCGGCACAATCTGCCAGGAGGTCGGAATCAGTCGCCGCCACTCCGGGGTGACAAATAGCGCCACGATGTACGTTAATCCTGTCAGCAGCCATGCGAAATCCGCGAGAAAATGCCAGTGTCGTCCTAGACCGAGATTTTCGTGGCCCGGCAAGGCAATCGCGGAGGGGAATGATGTTTCCTCATCACTCGCCGTCCAAAGCCGATCCTTCGGTTGCTGCTTCTTGGTGAACTTGAGCCATTCGCTGCCCAGCGTGCAATGATCGTTCCAGTAAAGTCTGGGATGTGCGCTCAAGATCTCAAGACCGCTGCGGACGAGCAGCGATAGGAGTAGAAAGTTGAAGAAGTGCGCCGCCCGCAGCCATATTGGATAATCAATAGACATCATCGATCACATTACGAGGCGACGAGATCGGTTACCGTGCAGAATTGGACACTGTTGAAGCCGGATTCCCAAAGTCGTCAGCGGGCTTCGGATCCGCGCATTTATGAATTGGCTTCTAGTTCTTGGAGAGAGCCTGGCGAAGTGTGTTGTGAACTTCGAGCATACCGTTGTAAGAGACGTAGCCGCTTTTCCTGAATTGATTCATAAAAAAATTGATACGCGAACGCGTGGTGCCAACCATTTCCGCGAGCGCTAGCTGGCTGATGCGGGGAATGCTTGCCTTGCGTGGCGAACCGCTGGAACTGATGTTAGCCAGACGCAGCAGCGCGCGAGCGAGGCGCTGACTGGCGGAATTGATCATGACATCCAGCAGATCCTCGCGGAATCGCATGTTGGCGGCCAACATATGTGTCCGGAAAAGAGTGGCGATTTCCAATTCGTCATTCAATAAACGAAGCATATCGTTTTTCTTTATTACGAACACTGACGAGGGAACGAGCGTTGCTGCAGTTGACAAATGGGACGGACGATTCGACAGACTGGCTTCACCGAAGAAAGTTCTGGCAGGCAGCATCGATATGACAGCCGGCCTTCGACCCTTCGACCTGACTGTCAGCATTACCATGCCGTTTTGTATGTAATAAACGGAGCCGTTTGGAGAGCCCTGAGCGTAGATCGTTTCCCTTTCGGAGAAATGCGACAGCGTTCCGGCGTCGGCCAGGAGAACATCGGTGGATGAAGGCAGCCTTCGTTTTTCTTTCATTTTTTTTTCCCGGCAGCCTGTGCGGAACGCAGACGATTCTTCATGGTGCCGCCATGAAGCGCGCGCCTGCGTGCAATGCCTTCCTTTCATCAGCATACGGACAACGGATGCAGAAGTCTGTTCAATGCGGGACACTCTTTTCGGGATTCTACTGGCGGGCCCGACTCCGGTCTTTCAGGTGAATGCGAGGCCGCCATTGCTACGAGAGTTCATTCTTTTACGTCAAGCTAGCTCCGAAGGAAGTGACCCGGGAACATTTCCAGCGTCATAACGTACATCAGTAGAAGTGTGTCGCGATGGATTTGCTATATGCGGCACTCACTGGAGGTTTTGTGGACACGCTCTGGCATGACATTCGATATGGATTGCGGACGCTCGCGCGGAGTCCCGGATTTCTGGCCGTAGCGGTGCTGACGCTGGCGCTGGGGATTGGAGCGAACACCGCGATATTCAGCGTGGTGGATGCGGCGCTGTTGCGTCCCCTGCCATTTCGCGCACCGGATCAACTTGTGCAGTTATGGGAGACCGAGAGCGCCGCGGGGAGCTATCCATTGACGGGCGCGGATTTTCTGGATTGGCGCTCGCAGAACCAGACGTTTGAGGATATGGCCGTTTATTCGTTTCAGGAAAGTTTTAACGCCAGCGGAGCGGGGGAGCCGGAGCGCGCGTTGATTGTGGAGACGCAGGCAAACTTTTTTCCGATGCTGGGCGTGCAGCCGATGCTGGGGCGCGCGTTTCTTTCCGGGGAAGATCAGGCAGGACACAATCATGTGGCGCTGCTGAGCTACGGATTTTGGCAGCGGCATTTCGGCGGAGATAAGAGCGCGCTCGGCAAAACGGTGGTGTTGAACGGCGAGCACTACGAAGTTGTGGGCGTGATGTCCGCGTGGTATTTGATTCCCGGATTGGCCGACATGTGGACACCGATTGACGCTTCAACGAAAGCTTTGGGGCCGCGCGGCTCGCACCATCTTCGAGTGATGGGGCGAATCAAAAATGGAATGACGTTGGAGCAGGCCCGCGCGGATTTGAAGTTAGTTTCAGGGCGACTGGAAAAACAATATCCGGACAACAATTCCAAAGTATCGGCGGTAGTCGTGCCGTTGCGCGAGCAGATCAACGGGAGTACACGAACGCAGTTGTGGGTGATGTTCGGCGCGGTGACGCTGGTGCTGTTGATTGCGTGTGTGAACGTGGCGAATTTGCTGGTGGTGCGATCGAGCGGAAGGCGGAGAGAAATTGCGGTGCGCGCGGCGCTGGGGGCGGGACGTTGGCGAGTGGTGCGGCAGCTGCTTACAGAAAGCGTTCTGCTTTCCATCGCGGGTGCGATACCGGGGATCGGATTGGCGTACATGTGCGTAGCGTGGATTCGCACGGCAAAGGGAATTCCCGTGGTGCAGCCGAATCCGATTAGCGTGGAACCAGTGGTGCTGCTTTTTACGCTGGCGGTGGCGGTGACCATCGGGATTCTATTTGGATTGATGCCCGCGCTGCAAAGTTCGCGAGTGAGTTTGAATGAAGTGCTGAATGCGAGCGGGCGAATGGTGGTGACTGCCACCACTCGCGGACGGCTGGTGCGGGACGCGCTGGTAACGGTGGAAATCGCGCTCTCGCTGGTGCTGCTGGCGGGCGCGGGTCTGCTGATACGCACGTTCAGCAATTTGCGGCAGGTGGATATTGGAGTGCACGCGGATAAAGTTTTGACGGCGACGGTTTTATTGCCGCACAGCCAGTACGCGAGCATTGAGGCGCAAACGAATTTCTATCGGCAGCTATTGGAGAGGTTGAACGCGGCGCCGGGCGTATATGGAGCGGCCGTGGCGGGCGAATTGCCGTTGAACGGCGGCAATAACGGGTACGTGACGATTGACGGACAAAGCAGCGAGAGCTCGGCGAATCAACTTGTGGAGTGGAACACGACTACGCCTGATTATTTTCGCGTGATGGGAATACCGCTCATCTCAGGGCGGAGTTTTTCCGAGGCGGATATTGCGAGTACTGCGGCCGCGGCCAGCAAGGCTCAAGCGATGCAAGCAAGCGACGCAGGAAACACGAACAGTGGTACGAAGATCGAGATGGCCACGATAATCAATCAGACCATGGCGCGAAAATTCTGGCCTGATCAGGATCCCATTGGGAAAACTTTCAGGGGCGGCGGAGACAAAATCTCCAATCGAGTGATCGGAATTGTTGGCGATACGAAACCATTCGATCTGGGCCAGAAACCGATGCCGCAAGCGTACTTCGGATTGGCGTGGGGGCTGGGGGACCGTCCATCTGCGCTGAGCGTCGTGGTGCAAGGAAGTGGCGAGCCAGGGGCGCTCGCTGGGACTTTGCGGAGTACGGTGCAATCGCTGGATAGCAGCCTGGCAGTTTTCAATGTGGCAACGGTGCCGGAAATTATTTCGACTTCGATGACTACGACAACTTATCAGACGTTTTTGCTGGCGATTTTCGCGGGGTTGGCATTGTTGTTGGCGTCGGTGGGAATTTACGGCGTGCTTTCGTATGTTGTGACGCAGCGGACGAATGAAATTGGAATACGGATGGCGCTGGGAGCGGGCCGGGGAAATGTTTTGTGCATGATCCTGAGACTGGGACTGGTGCTGACGGTGACCGGAATCGGCGTGGGCGTGGCTGGTACGTATGCGTTGACGAGGTTGCTGGGAACTTTACTCTATAGCGTGAAGCCGACGGACCCGCTGACATTTATTGCGGTGAGTGTGTTGATGGGCACGGTAGCGATGTCGGCGTGTATGGTTCCAGCGTGGCGAGCGACGCGAGTGGATCCGACGGTGGCATTGCGTTACGAGTAGCGCACTCGGCGAGGTGCGCTGGCGCATGGCAGGGCGAGATTTGTGTTTCGCCCACAGGTATTTTTATCGGCGAAACCCTGCCGCGCGCATCGCCGAAAGACACGAGCCCCAGTGCGCTGCGCGCGACAAGAATTTATTTTTAATTGAAGGAAAGTTCCGTGGCGAGTCTGCGGCCGCCTACGCGACCTGGGTGGGGTGAAAGCTCATCGCAGAAATCGACGATTTCGGCCAGATTCCGATCAACAACACACGTCCGTTGCCGGGAGAAATGTGGACGTAGAACACTTCCGAGTCACTTTCCACTTCGTAGAAGCATTCGCGCCGCGGATCAGATCGCGCGGGAGCGCCCATGGCGAGCAATTGGGCAAGGCGGTCCAGCGTACCCGCTGGATAGTTTCGCAGAGCCTCCACTTTTGGCATTTTTTCGAGTTGCAGTACCATAAAAACCTCTCTCTGTTGTCTACTCTATGTAACGTATAACCGCGGAAAAAGTTTCGTTCGTTCGTGTAAATAATCCGTGAAAAAAGCACATGTTGGTACAGGGCCGAACCGCGCTAAGTGCTTGCTGCATTCCACTTTCTGCGTTCATGGGATTAGACGTTGAGAAATGAAAAGAGTTGGCCCGAAGGATGGATTTTTTATCGAAATTGCTGAAGTACGATGTGTCAAATTGGCAGGTGCGAAGCCGCTTGTGGGGCATGTCGAGCGCATTGGAGCAGGGGCGTGGCTGGAGTATCTCAAGCGTTAATAACACCGATATGGTTTTCTTCCGCGGCAGTTGATTACTTTCGAGGAACCTTGAGTTTCATCTAAATACTAGTTGCGCAGCCGGGCGGCTATTGTCATAGTTGTTGCGGTAAAGGAACGTTCTGCAAAGCGAGTAACTATGAAAAAAGCAAAGAAGGTCCCAGCGAAACCAAGGGCCAAGAGCGAAAGAAAAGTAACCAACTTCAGCACGGATAAGAGACGGAAGCATCGACACTGGCTGGTGACCGTATTCTATGCCGACGGCGAACGATTCGGACGCGTATACACGGATCGTAACAAGGCATCGCGTTTTGCCGAAAGGCAGAAGAAGTCACCGGTTGTGAAGTCTGCCCGTGTAACGCAACTCAGTTAGGCCCGCCCCCAATTTATCAGGCCGAATGTTGACGCGGTTCCATGCGAGTGGAAGCGCTCAGATGTGTGTGCGTCATTTTCGGGAAAATACGCAGCGGTGAGGGTCTTGTCGCGCTTGTGCGGGCGTGCTATAAATTCATAGACGTGATGCGGTCGTAGTATAGGGGTAGTACGGGACCTTGCCAAGGTCCAGGCACGGGTTCGAATCCCGTCGACCGCTCCATTTTTCTGGCGATTTTCTTCGAGCTTCCTGTTTCGCTGCCACCTCGTGTATCGTGCTTCATTACTTTCCTGAGTTCCCGTTGGTCGAGGTGTCTGAGTTTTCGTTGGAGGCGTAGGTCATGCTGGCATATCTTTGCGGGCCAATCGAATTCGCGGCGGATGGCGGAAAGATGTGGCGCCGGAAGCTGACTCCATTCCTGACGGATCAACTGGGACACAGGGTGTACGATCCCGCGAAAGACGAGCGGAAGAGTCTGACCGAAGAAGAAGTTGCGCATTTCCGCGAGTGGAAGACCACGGACGTGGAGCGATTCCGGCGCGCGCTGCGCAAAATCATTCATTTCGATTTGGATTTGATCGAGAACAAAGCTGATTACGTGATTTGTCATCTCGGAGACTCCGTTTCGGCGGGAGTGACGAGCGGCGGCACGCCTGCGGAACTGACCATTGCGTATCGCAAGGGCATTCCGGTCTATCTGGTAAGCTCGCTATCGGCGGAACAGATTAGCGGATGGATGCTGGGCTGCGCGGATCAGGTGTTTGATTCCGTGGACACACTGAAAAAATTTCTGAGCGAACGCTACGGCGCGCACAAGCAGGCGCAACTCTGGAAAACGTGAGGTGCGCGCGTCATGCAAGAAATTATTGTGGCCGTGGGAAGTACGCGGCGTCCAAAATTGAATGCGGTTCGCGAAGCGCTGACAGTTGTCGGGCCGATACTGGATTCCCACGGACAATTTGAAGTAGTCGGAGTGGATGTGCCGAGCGGAGTGAGTCATACGCCCGCTTCGCGCGCGGAGTTGATGGCGGGAGCGCGTTTCAGGGCAGAGTCACTCGTAAAGCACGCGCGTGAACGCGGTGAACCTTGGCGATATTTTGTTGGGCTGGAGGGCGGGCTGGATGTGGTCGAAGAAAATGGGCAGCGATTAGTATTTTTGCAAAGCTGGGCGTACGTGACGGATGGAAATGGGCTGGGGGCGTATGGACAATCCGGCGCGGTGCAAATGCCGGGGCCCCTGGCGACGGAAGTGATCGAGCGCGGGACGGAACTTTCCGTGGCGATTGATGCGTACGCGGGCGAGCAGGGAATTCGTGATGCTCAGGGCGCTTGGGGAGTGCTGACGCGAAATCTGATTACGCGGCAGGAAGCGTTTCGTGTGTCGGTGGTGAACGCGTTCGCGCCGTTTTTTAATGCGAGTTTGTACGACGATCGGCATCCGCGGACGAAATAAAGTTCGCGAGATGTCCTAGAGCTGCAAGCTTTTCCAGAATTTCCACAAGTGGCCTGTGCTAACTTGTGCGATGGAGGCACGCACGTGGATATCGTCAAACACAATATGGGCTGGATTGAAGTAATTGTGGGCCCGATGTTTTCGGGCAAGAGCGAGGAGTTAATCCGCAGATTGCGGCGCGCGGAAATTGCGCGTCAGCGCGTGCAGATTTTTAAGCCGGCGATTGACGAGCGCTACTCTGCCACAGAAATTGTTTCGCATTCGGGGCTGGGAATCCGGTCGGACAATATTTCAAAGGCGTCCGAAATTTTGGAAAAAATTGATCCGCGCACGGAAGTAATCGGTATTGATGAAGGGCAATTTCTGGGCGAGCCGCTGGTGGAAGAAGCAACAAGGCTGGCGAACATGGGCAAGCGCGTGATCATCGCGGGGCTCGATACGGATTATCTGGGGCGTCCCTTCGTGCCGATGCCGACGCTGCTGGCGATTGCCGAAGAAATTACGAAGGTGCTGGCGATTTGTATGCGCTGCGGAAATCCCGCGGTGCACACGCAGCGGCTGGTGGCTTCGGAAGATTTGATTGTGGTTGGCGCGGGCGGGATGTATGAAGCGCGATGCCGCAGATGCTTTGACGCGAATCTGGCGCATGAGAAATCCATGCAGAGTGAATCGAAGCAGACGCCGGCGCAGCGGCTGGCGGCGCGGACGCCCGGTTCTTAGTTGCCGCGCGAAATTTGTTCACGCACGCGAGTCGAAAGAGCTTGATGTTCCGCGCAGCCTACGGCTTCAAGTGAAGTTGCGTGTTCAAGTGAAGTTGCGTGCGGTTGGCCGATTCCTGCTAGCACGCGGTTGATGCGTTCGCCGGCCGATTCCCATTCTTCCAGCGACAATTTGCCTTCTTCGACCGCGCGTGTGGTTGCTGCGAGCGCTAGCGGAATTTGTGTGCCGTCATGGCAGATCATTGCGATGTCTGTGCCAGCGGCAAATGTGGCGACGGCGGCTTCGCCGGGCGCGTAACGCTTCGTGATGGCGCCCATGCCGAGATCGTCGGCAAGAATCAATCCTTGAAAATTCATGCGCTCGCGCAAAGTGTTTGTGAGCATCGTGCGCGAAAGAGACGCGGGATGTTCGGCGTCAATTTTCGGCAGAAGAATGTGCGCGGTCATGATCGTTGCGGCGCCTGCTGCGATTGCGGCGGCAAAGGGAACGAGCTCGGTTTGGGCAAGACGCTCGGCTTCGCCGTGGAAGACCGGCAAATTCTTGTGCGGATCGACGTAAGTGTCTCCGTGGCCGGGAAAATGTTTTGCGCAGCCAAGAACTCCGGTTTCCGCGAGGCCATTGAGAAAAGCGGCGCCCATGCGGCCGACCGACGCCGGATCGGCACCGAAGCTGCGAACTTGAGTAACGGGGCTGGAATGATTCAGATGTAGATCGAGCATGGGCGCGAAATTCAGATTGCAGCCGACGGCGGAAAGTTCGCGCCCGATGGCGCGCGCAACTTCGCGCACTGCCTTTACGTCACCAAGCAAGCCGAGTTCCGTCGGTGATGGCCATTGCGTGAAGGGAGCGGGCAGCGAAAAGCGCGTGCCGCCCTCCTGATCCATCCCGATGAGCACGGGGCCATTTGCGGCGCGGCGAATTTTATTGGTCAGGCGCGCCAATTCTTGAATGTTGGTGAAATTACGCGCATAGACCGCGACACCTGCGAGTCCTTGCGCGAGTAGGTCCCGCATTGCAGGCGGAAGCGTGGTGCCGTCAAAGCCGACCATGAATCGGCGGGCAACTGAGTGTTGCCTAAGAGCCTGGCGCGGCGTTCTAGTTGACATGTGGTTTCCGGGCACCATCTTACGCGGTTGTTCCGCGCGAAGGTGATGCGTATACTTGCGCGGCGTTCGCGGAGTGAAACAATATGAAAATTGAAGCACGAGCACCGACGCGAATTGATCTGGCCGGCGGGACGCTGGACATCTGGCCGCTTTATCTGTTTCACGAGGGTGCGGTGACGGTGAATTGCGCGATCACGCGCTACGCGCGCTGCGTGATTGAAGTGCAGGAGGCGAGCCGTCGGATCACATTGATTTCATTGGATACGCGCCGCCGAGAAACTTTCGCGTCGCTCGCGGCTCTGGCGAGCACAAGAAAATATCGGCTGCCGCTGCTCGCGCATTTGGTGAGGTTGTTTGAGCCGAGAATGGGGTTTACCCTGGCCACCGATTCGGAAGCTCCCGCGGGCGCGGGCATCGGCGGATCGAGCGCGATGGCAGTGGCGATTTGCGCGGCGCTCAATCGCCTGACGGGCGCAGGCCACAGCCGCGTGGACTGGATTCACGTCAGCCGCGATGCGGAAGCGATGGTGATTCACGTTCCGACCGGCACGCAGGACCACTATCCGCCGGCATTCGGCGGCGTGAACGCGATTCATTTGCGCGCGGGCGGAGAATTTCGCGAAGCGTTGAAGGTGAATGCGGAGGATCTCGAAGCGCGTCTCGTCGTGTGCTATACAGGCAAGCCGCGGCAATCGGGAATTAATAATTGGGAAGTTTTCCAGGCGCAGATTAATGGCGATAAACGAATCACGCGCAACCTGGCGGAGATTTCTGCAATAGCCCAGCAAGTGCGTGTAGCAGTGCTCGGTGCGAAATGGGATGAACTTGGCCGGCTCGTCCGTGAAGAATGGAATGCGCGACGGACAAATCTGCCGAACATTTCGACTCCGGTGATTGACGCCATTATCGGCGCGGCGCGGCGCCATGGCGCATTGGCAGGAAAAGTTTGCGGCGCAGGCGGAGGCGGCTGCGTCACGCTGCTGATTGAGCCAGAAGCGCGAGAACGCGTTGAAGCAGCGGTGCGCGGCGCGGGCGGAGAAATTCTGCCGATGAAGATTGACCGGAGCGGCGTGCGCGTGACGGTGACTCGTTGAAGATGTGGAGCACAATGTGCAATTCACGGTGATCAGCGCATGAGAGGGCGGGTGGCATTTTTCGCGACCGTGCTTCTCGCAGTTTGCTGTTTCGGGGGGACTCGACAGGCTCCGCCGCAGTTTCAACTTCCGGACATCAGCGGGATGTATGCTTTGCATACTGGCAAACCAATTAGGGCAATTGGCCTCACGAATACCCAGGTCGATGAAATTCTCCGCGTGATTTGGGACAACCGCGCTGTAGAAACCGCGCTACCAAATGATTTTGCGTTGGAGCAGGAATTACTCGCGCAGCATGTTGATATGGGAGAGGGCTCGGAAAACGGGCTGGTTCTGCAAGACAACCGGAAGCTCTGTGAAAACGGCAACTGCCGTACGTGGTTTTTTCGCAGGCGTGGCGCCGAATGGGAGTGGTTGCGAGGCGGCATAAGCTCGATTGGCGAAGGTTTCCAAGTGCAGCGCTTCGCTTTCGTGAAGCCGAACAACGATCTTGTGACCATCAGCCACTCCAACGGTAATAACTATCCAGTCCGGTTTTGGACTCTCTCGGACGGAGTCTTCGTTGCGAGCGAATTTCATTGCTGGCATGACCGGGAACGCAAGCTGGACCAGGAGCCTTGCGTGGATTTCCAAATTTCAAGAGACATGTTTGTCTCGCACGGCGGAGGGTCGGTTTCAGAGGCAGGCTTGAGCGAAGCCGAAATCTCTCAAGTCCTCGAAGCGATTCTTAAAGGTGGGATTGACGATGAAGACATGCGTTCCGTGGATGCGCTAAAACAAAACTTGGACGCGATGAGCGTAGATCTTGGCGGTAACGAGCCGGGTCTGGTGGTGCGCGGCGCGAACCAGAAGTTTTGCGGAGCCACGGGTAATTGCGCGATATGGATCTTTCGCAAAATAGCGAATCAATGGCAGCCACTAGCCGGGGATTGGGGACCGGAGCCTGATACGTATGCTTCTATGTTTGCTTTCCTACCGCCCAAACACAACGGGCTATTCGAGCTTGTCATGTTCAGCCATTTAAGCGCATCGGACGCGCCGGTCGAACGGTGGTGGTTTGACGGAAAAAAGTATCAGTCCCATGAGGCATACTGCTGGCATCCGCAGTCAGGCGAGGTAATAACAGGCGGATGCGACAATTGAAATCGTCACGAAGTTCAAATTGCTCAACTATATTCTCCGCTTGCGTTGAGAAGCATACTTTCGCATCTTAAATTAATGTCTACCCCATCATTTCTAAACAACTTCGAAAATCCCAAAGCGCGGCGTCCGCGAAGCTGGAGCGAGCGCGCATTTCTAGTCGACGACGGTCGGCTGCGCGCATACGTCCGCGTGCTGCTTTTTGTTTTTTGCGTGCTGGCGATTAATTTCGCAGTTGCCCTGCTATTCGGCGAGTACCTGAGCGCAGTTTCGTTCTGGATGCAGCTCTTCTGGAGTTCCGTAGTTCTCGTTGTTACTTTTCTTGGATTGAGCTGGCTTTTTGTCCGCTTCGTGGACCACCGCGATTTTTCAACACTTGGTCTAACTTTTCAACCGGGGTGGGGCAGGGAACTCAGCCTGGGATTGGCGTTCGGAATCGCGCTGCAACTAATCGTGCTGGCAATCCTCGCCGCCACGCATTCCGTACACTATTCAGCGGCTGGCGGATACAATCTACATTTCTGGAAGCAGGCGGGCGCCTCCGTTTTATTGTTCGCGATTGGCGCGACGGCGGAAGAACTTGCGTTCCGCGGTTACGCGTTGAAATGGCTGATGTGGTCCGTCGGCGCCCCGGCAGCTCTCGTAATCAGCGGAACACTTTTTGGCGTGGCTCATGGACTGAATCCCGGCGCGACATTTTTTTCCACCCTGAATACGGCGCTCGCAGGAATCCTGCTGGCTGTGCCGTATATGCGCACGCGTTCGATGTGGATGCAGATTGGCGTGCACTGGTCGTGGAATCTGGTGCTGGCCACGATTGTTTCTCTGCCGGTAAGCGGAATCAACTTCGGCCCTGGATTATTCGTTACCACCGATGCGGGACCGCGTTGGCTTACAGGCGGGAATTATGGTCCCGAAGGCGGCGCGGCGGTCACAATCGTTTGCGTTCTGGGAATTGGGTGGTTCATTTCGACGCGCCTACTAAAGCCTTCCCCTTCCACGGAGAAAGAATTACAATAGTGGCAGGCAGGAGTCTGATGATGCGATTCGCGCCCATTGCGGCCGCCCTTCTAATGCTTTTCAGTCTCGATAACCCCCAGGGTTTACCGTGGCGTCCGAATTCTGCCCCCTCGCCGGACGTTTTGGCCGGCATGAAGATTCCAGTTCTGCCGAATTTCACTCCTGCGCGGCAATCACAGCCTGCTACCGACGCGAAACCTGCGAACACTCCGTCGAACAATTCAGCGAACGGACAATCTGGCGGACAAGCGCAAGGCGGAGTCCGCAACGTGAGTGACACACCGCGCAAGTTGGGTCCAATGGATCAGCCGGCGGAGCTTGCGCTGGTTCGTTTCGTGGACGGGGAGTATGCGCACGCGGTCAGGTCGCTGCCGAACGGCAAAGATGGCTTCATCATGCACATGGATAAGCCCTTTGACGACACGATGCTGCATCGTGTGGTGCAGTCGCACGGCGCGGCGGTGAATCCCGGCGACACCGTGCAAATTACCGCGATGAAATTCAAGAAAACTTCAATCGTGGTGCTCATTAATGGTGGCGGAAACAGGCACGGCAGTTGGCGCGACCGCATTCAAATTGGAATTTCCGGTTTGCCCACCACGTCGTCAAGTCCAAACGATAACGGCCCTGACGTTGGGTCCGCAGGCACGACGTTGATTTTGGATTTTGGCGGGCCGATTCCCGAAATGACGCCCGACGAATTGAAAGCGAAGCTCGCGCCAGTACTGAATTTTGCCGCTCAACGTTCGGCGGCGGTGATTTGGTCTGAGACGCTGCCACCCGCAATGGAAAAAGCCATCGAAGAAAAGCGCGCGATCGTCGGCATGACGCGAGAAATGGTAGAAGCCGCCGTAGGCAAGCCCGATAAGAAAATCCGCGAGAAAAATGCTAATGGCGACGAAACCGAAGACTGGATCTACGGCACGCCTCCAGCCGTAACGATGTTCGTCACGTTCATCGGAGAAAAAGTTACCAACGTGAAGGAATTCCCCAAGAATCACACCATCGCTGAAAAATAGCAGCGCTCGTTGCCTTCTGAATTTCGTACCGCCGTTCTCTAAATCCGCCCGAATTCTTTTCGCAGGGACCTCCTTCAGGTGGTCCGTGCATATTCTTCAGCCGTCATCTCGAAACGAAACGATCAGGTTCGTCTACCTGAGGGATCTCGGGTCGCGAATAGACAAGAACGTCTATGCTACTCAACCCTACTGCCCTCAAGGGTGGCGCTATGCGTGCCTGACCCGCTCTCCGGGTAACAATACTACGCGGCCGCACACAATAATCGCCGATTTTCAGTTGCTTTGAGCATTGCGGTCTCTGCCGAGCGTTGACAATTTTTTCCGCGCGCCCTAGCATCGTTCTTCCGCGCAACTTTGCGTCTTGACGAGCGGAAAATCGGTACAAACCATTTTGGGAGGAAGAATGCCAGTTAAAGTGGGAATCAACGGCTTTGGCCGAATCGGCCGGAACATTGTGCGCGCGTCGCTGGGCGATCCAGCGATTGAAATTGTCGCGGTGAATGATATTACCGACGCGAAAACTCTCGCCTATCTGCTGAAATACGATTCCATTCTAGGCAATCTGACGCACACCGTGACGCACACGGAAGATTCCATTTCCGTGGACGGCAAGAGCTTTCGCGTGTTCAAGGTGAAAGATCCGTCAGAGCTGGATTGGGCTTCGGTCGGTGCGCAGATTGTTGTTGAGTCCACGGGATTATTTACGAAGGGATCGGAGGCGCGGAAACACATTCGCGGCCCGGTGCGAAAAGTAATTATTTCCGCGCCCGCTACGGATCCGGATTGCACGCTGGTGCTCGGCGTGAATGAAAACGTATACGATCCGAAGAGTCATGACGTCGTCTCGAATGCTTCTTGCACCACGAACTGCCTTGCGCCGGTGGCGAAAGTTTTACTGAACACTTTCGGAATCGTTCACGGCACGATGACCACGATTCATTCCTACACAAACGATCAGAAGCTTTTGGATTTGCCGCACAAGGATTTGCGGCGTGCGCGCGCGGCGGCTCTTTCCATGATTCCGACTTCCACAGGCGCGGCGAAGGCGTTGAATCTGGTGATTCCCGAGGTGAAGGGCAAACTGGATGGATACGCGATGCGCGTTCCCACGCCGAATGTGAGCGTGGTGGACTTGACGATCACCACAGAAAAACCGGCGACGGTGGAATCCGTGAACAATGCGTTGCGTCTGGCGGCCGAAGGGCCGATGAAAAATATTCTGGCGTACAGCACAGAAGAATTGGTGTCGATCGATTTTCGCGGCAATCCGCATTCCGCGATTGTGGACGCGGAATACACCAAAGTTGTGGCCGGGAACTGCGTGAAAGTTTTGGCGTGGTACGACAACGAGTGGGGATATTCCAGCCGCGTCAAAGACTTGATTAAATTCATGGCGGCGAAGTTCTAGGAATTTCCGCCGACTTCGCACTGGCCATGAACAAACTTTCTATCCGCGATTTGGAAATGGCGGGCAAGCGCGTTTTTATTCGCGTGGATTTTAATGTGCCGCTTTCCGATTCCGCTCCCTATCAAGTTACCGACGACACGCGCATTCGCGAAACTTTGCCCACGCTGAAACTGGCGCGCGAGCGCGGCGCGCGAATCGTGCTTGCGTCGCATCTTGGACGTCCGAAGGGCAAACCAAATGCGAAGTACAGTTTGCAGCCTGCGGCGGCGAAGCTTTCTGAGTTGCTCGGCGCGGGGGTGGAATTTTCCGCGGATTGTGTTGGCGCGGACGCCGGAGCGAAGAGCAAGGCGCTTGCGAACGGTGCTGTTCTGTTGCTGGAGAATGTTCGCTTCCATGCCGAAGAAGAAGCGAATGATGAAAGCTTCTCGCGTCAGCTTGCGGCGTTGTGCGATGGATTGTTTGTGTGTGACGCGTTCGGTTCGGCGCATCGCGCGCACGCTTCGGTCGTGGGAATTACTCGCTTCGTGAAGCAATCCGCGGCAGGATTGTTGATGGAACGCGAGCTGGCGTATCTCGGCAAAGCAATTTCCAATCCGGAGCGGCCGTTTGTAGCGATTCTGGGTGGAGCGAAAGTTTCCGACAAGATCGAAGTGGTTGAAAACTTAATGAAGATTGCGGATTCGCTGCTGATTGGCGGCGGAATGGCTTACACGTTTTTGAAGGCGCAGGGAATTGCGGTGGGCAAATCGCTGGTGGAAGATGACAAACTGGATCTGGCGCGGAAACTTTTGGCCGACGCGGCACAGCGGAAATTCAAGTTCATGTTGCCGAGCGATCATGTGATCGCGTCGGAATTCAAGGCTGACGCGGCGACGCAAACGGTGGCGATCGACAAGACGCCCGACGGTTGGATGGGTTTGGACATCGGCCCGCAAACGGTGGCGGCGTTCGGCGCGGAACTTTCGCGTGCGAGAACGATTGTTTGGAATGGGCCGATGGGCGTGTTTGAGATGCCGGCATTTGCGCGCGGAACTCTTGTCGTGGCACAGGCTGTCGCCGCGGCAACCGCTGGTGGAGCGACGAGCATTGTCGGCGGTGGAGATTCTGTTGCGGCGGTGCATCAGGCCGGCGTGGCGGATAAGATCAGTCATATTTCAACGGGTGGCGGCGCGTCGTTGGAATTTCTTGCGGGTGAAAAATTGCCCGGCGTGGAAGCGCTGACAAATAAGTAAGCGGCGGAATATTTTCAAAGGATTTTGCGGCGCCGAAGGACACTGACGATGCGACGACCTGTGATTGCCGGCAACTGGAAAATGTTCAAGACGGTCGCGGAGACGCGCTCGTTTTTTTCGGCATTTAAGCCGCTGGTCGCGTCGACTACGCATTGTGACATCGTCGTAGCGCCACCTTTTACAGCGCTGGCTGCTGCTGCAGAATCGGCTGCGGGATCGAACATCGCGATTTCCGCGCAGAACATGCACTTTGAAAAACAAGGAGCATTCACTGGAGAAGTAGCTGCGCCCATGCTGCTCGAGGCGGGATGCCGCTACGTTATTTTGGGACACAGCGAGCGGCGCCACATTTTCGGCGAAACGGACGCGATGGTGGCGAAGAAAACGGCCGCGGCGTTGGATGGGGGGCTGATGCCGATTGTCTGCGTCGGCGAAACATTGGACGAGCGCAACGCGAACCAGACCGAGGCGGTGCTGGCGCGTCAGTTCACCGGTGGGCTTGGCGCATTGACCGATGAGCAATTTTCCCGTATTCTGCTTGCTTACGAGCCTGTTTGGGCAATTGGCACCGGGCGCACGGCTACGCCGGAAATGGCGGCCGACGCGCACCGGTTCCTGCGAGACCAGGCCGCCAGCCGCTTTACCTCAGACCGCGCCACGAACTTGCGGATTCTTTACGGCGGCAGCGTGAAGCCGGACAACATTCGCGGCTTGATGGCGCAGTTGGAAATTGATGGCGCGCTGGTGGGCGGAGCGAGTTTGGAAGCAGCGTCATTCGCGTCCATCGTGAATTTTTGAAGCGGAGCAAATAAGATGCCAATCGAAGTGAAGTGGGCGATTTCATTTCTTGTTGGGGGACTGATCCTGTTCCTCGGATGGAAAGTGCCTTTTATCCTTCTCGTGTTTTACGTCATGGTGTGCATCGTACTGGCGATTGTAGTGCTGTTGCAGAGCGGCACCGCGGCTGACCTGGCCGGCGCGTTTGGCGGCGCAGGCAGTCAGACGGCGTTCGGTCCGCGCGGCGCTGCGACGTTTCTTTCAAAGGCGACCACATGGTGCGCCGTGATGTTCATGGTTACCTCAATGCTGCTGGTCGTGCGGCAGGATAATACGGTCGCCGGCCGCTCGGTATTTGATAAGCTGGGGAAGCCTGCGTCTTCCGCGCCTGCTCCGGCGAAGCCAGCACCGGTTGTGCCGCCAACAACTCCTCCGCCGACGAATAAGTAAGTTCGATCACGAGCGGCGACAATTCTTAAATTGAAATGCCAATAAAATCGGCGAGCAAGGCGCTCTTGCTCGCGATGCGCTCGCAGGTTAGAATCATCACTCTTCACTTCTGTGCGGAAGTGGCGGAATTGGCAGACGCACCATCTTGAGGGGGTGGCGCCGTAAGGTGTGAGGGTTCGAATCCCTCCTTCCGCACCAATTTATTTGGAAACTTCGAGCACGCCGATCCGCCTACCCGCCAGGTCTATCTCGCACGAATTCGGATATAATTTCGGAGATTAGCATTTACTACATCGAATCGACGACGTGATAGCCGAAGATTTCACTCCAACGCTCGGTCCCAGCTCCTCTACAGCGGAAATGTGGTGGGGTTCGCGGAGGTGGCGATATAACGTCGGCCTGCTTGTGGCTGGGCCTTTGGCGTTCATCTGCTACGTTGCCGCGGTTTCGCGCTGCGATGAGCTCAATGCCCCTCCCGGTGGTTGGAATATTACGATTATCACGACTCTTTTCCAGGGATTCGCGTATCTCGTAATGATCGCGGTGGCGAATCTTTGCTACTGCCTCGGGCCTGGTCGGAGCGATTCATTCATCCCAGCGATTCGGTGCGATATCGAAGGATTGCGCTTCGTCTGGGATTTTCGTTCTCAGTTTTGTTGCCCTTCACACCTGCCGTTCTTCTATTCGTCTCTTGCTCGGCGCACTCCTGAGCGGTTCGGATTTCCATTGAGACCCTCGTCACTATAGGCGGCTGTTTCGCCGAACGATTTCCATATAACCTAAGCGATTAGGTTCTGTGATAGAATGAATCGATGCCGACCGTCCTCAGGTTTGATGGACTGCGCGCGGTGATTTATCCGAACGACCACCGGCCGAGCCACGTCCCTGTGATTGGGCGTGGTCACGAGGCGGATTCATTTTGAACGGTACGGATGGATCCGTCGAGCTTCGCGAGAATTATCGATTTTCGAGGAGAGAATTAGTTCGCATCGAAAGTGTATTGACAGAAAACCTGGAACAACTTTGCGGAGCATGGGAGGGAATACATGGCACTGCATGACAATTTTGCGTTAGCAAACCGTCGGGCTACGGAATTGCACGACGCGCTTCCGAAGTCCGTCTCCGCGCATTACGACCGCAAGAGCGGGCGTATTGTGGTTGATCTGAGTTCAAGATTGAGTTTGAGCTTTTCGTCGCGCGATGCGCAGGGATTGGAGCGCGCGAAGCCGTCTCAACTGGACGACATTGAAGTCTCTCCTTCGGGATTTGGAATTCATTTTCCGAAGCTGGACGCTGACCTTTACGTGCCGGGACTCTTAGAGGGATTGCTTGGCTCAAAGAAGTGGATGGCCGCCTGGCTCGGAAAAATCGGCGGGCAATCCAGAAGCAGGGCGAAACGGGCGGCTTCCAGATCGAATGGGAAACTGGGAGGGAGACCTAAGAAAGCGGCTCGCGGTTAGCTCGCCCAATCTCCGCAAATCTTGCGGAGATTAAGGGCCGTATTCTCCGCGGAGTGTGCGGAGAATATAGTAGAGACGCTGGCGGACCGATGGCCTTCGGCCACGCAGACCTGAAAGGAAAGGTCTGCGTCAACCACCTCGGTCGTTTTATCCGATATTCGCCGCCACGGCCTTTCCTTCCGGGCGAATAATTTGTTCGGCGAAGCGTTCCATTTCCTCAAGCTGCGGACTGGCCTGGAGCAGGAGCAGATTTACTCCAGCGGCTTCAAATTCCTCTACTCGCTCGGAGACTTGTTCTGGCGTGCCTACCAGGCCGGAGCCGAGACCGCGATTTGAGACGGAATAGTCCTCGAGCGAGACACGCTGTTCGAGCTGCGTTCCCGCCAGCCACTGTTGATAGTTCTGGTAGCCGGCGGCACTTTGATTTACGTCGGTGATGCGCTTGCGCTCGGCTTCGGCTTCTTCCTGCGAATCGCGGACGATGGTGTATCCGGCGACGCCGAATTGCATGGGAGGCAGATCGTGCTTCTGGCGGCGGCCGCGCATGTCGGCAACTTTTTCCGCGACGCGCGAGGGAGAATCGCCGTGCATCAGGTAGCCATCGCATTTGGCGGCGATTAATTCCTTGGCGGCTTCCGATTCTCCTCCTGCGTACACAGTTGGGCGCGGACGCGAGACTGGCTTCGGTTGCAGGACGTTGTCGTCCACGCGATAGTATTTTCCTGTGTAGGAAAAGTGATCCTGATTCCAGACGCCATCGACGACGGTGAGCCATTCGCCGGTTCGGGCGTAGCGATCGTCGTGCTGCTCGAATTCCACGCCGTATTTGCGGGCTTCGTCGGCCCACCATGACGAAACGACATTCAACGAGACGCGGCCATTGCTAATGTGATCGATATTTGCTGCTTGCTTGGCGAGAAGCGCCGGCAAATGAAATGTGGGACGTACAGCGACCATCAATTCCAGGCGCGAAGTTACGGCGGCAAGCGCTGCTGCTGTGGACCACGCGTCCAGCGAAGGCGCTTCGGGGCCTTTAATGTCATTCAGGTGCAGTTCGGCGAGCAAAGTTACGTCGAAGCCGATTTCCTCGCTGCGCTGCGCGAGTTTTTTTATGTATGGCCAACTCGCTTCCATATTTTCGTCGGCGACGTTGCGCAGCCAGCCTCCGAACACGGGCATCCAGTATCCGAATCGCATTAACGTGCCTCCCTTTCCAGGAAATCAGCGAGCGCTGCGTGGGGATCGAACCCCACTACGCGCGTGGCATCGGCCACAAAATTTGAAAGTGCATTGACGTCGTAGTAGTAGCGATGGCCGTCGCGCTCATCCACGATATATTCCACGCCGCCCACTTCGATTCCGGCGGTTTTCATGATGAGTTCCACGTCGGCGATCACGTCGGGTGGCGCGGCGAATCCTTCGACTTTCAATCCGGTTTTTTCGGCGTTTACCGGGCAGGCATTGCGGACGAGTTCTTTTCCGTCGGTGGTCTGGCAAATGTCGGCGGGACACAGGTTGTAGCTTTCGCCGGTCAGGTAAACGCGAATTGCGTAGAGATACTTGCCGCCGACCACTTCCACGCGCGTGATGAATCCGCCCTGGGCGGGAATGAATTCCTGCACCAGGCCGATGTTGTCTATGCCGAGATCGATTTCGTTATTCGCAACGGCGCGCTCGATGGCTTCGACGTTCTCGAATTTTGTAACGCCCGCGCCGCTGCCGCCGATGTTCGGCTTCACGACGACGGGGAAGCGCAAATCGCGCGCGGCTTCCGGCGCCTGCGCGGCGCGATGGATCACTCGGGCGCGAGGGAAGGGCAGTCCGAGAGATTCGAGGAGCGAAAGCTGCAAGGCTTTCGACGTTTCGTAAGTGAACGCGCGATGACCGTTTACGACGCGCGTGCCGGAATCTTCCAGATGCTTCAGGAAATTCAGCGTGTAGAAAATTGTGTCGCCGTTGCCGCGCAAATACGCCGAAGGGCTCATGCGATTGAATACCAGCGCGTATTTTCCGTTGGCGCCGCCGGCGTCATAGGCATGCGTGCGCGCGTCCAGCCGCTCGTAATTCGTTCCGCGGCGGTCCAGTTCCGTGAAGAGAGGACGGAACCAGTCGGGATGTTCGTGATAGATCGCGATGGGCTTCTTCTTATTTCCGTTGTTGCTGCTTGTTGCGCCGCTGGTCATGATGGCTTCTCCTTGGGAATTCCTGTTGCGCGACTGTCGTATGGACTCAGTCACGCGGGTTTTATTCCGTAAAATAAAAAAGGCCGCTCGGTGAGGAGCGGCCTGGGAAAATCTTTGAATTTGCGCTAGACCTTAAATAAAATGGTCTCCCCGGCCGCTTGTAATTTGCGTACACATCGCCATGCGACAACAAACGCACGCCAGGGCGGACGAAGCTACACGAAGGGAAAGTGTGCTTCCGGGGTTGGCCGTCGAAACGTTTCTCATATAGGGCAAGGTAAGAATAGCGCGGAGTTCACGCTACGTCAAACCGCTGCGTAACGCATCTATGCGTGGATGTCGTCGGAGCGTTTCAGCGTCGGAAGTGTCTTAATTGATTTCCCGGCCTTTTCCTGAGCAAGTCGAAGCTCGTAGAGGCTTTGTAAATTTAGCCAAAACTGCGCGCTGGTGCCAAAAAAATGGGCGAGACGCAGGGCGGTATCGCCCGTAATCGAGCGCGTCCCATTCAGAATTTGCGTAACGCGGTTAGTCGGTACGTCGAGCTTTCGCGCGAGCTCGGCCGCGCTCATATTGAGCGCCTTGAGTTCTTCCGCGAGGTGTTCACCCGGATGAATAGCGTCGATTGGGATAGCAACCTCCTAGCGATAATCAACAATTTCCACATTCGATGGCCCAACCGCCAAGTTAAGCCACTCGAAACAAATTCGCCATTGTTCGTTAATCCGTATGCTGTACTGGCCCGTGCGGTCACCTTTTAGCGCTTCAAAACGATTGCCGGGCAATGCCGCAAGATCCTCGAGCGAACTGGCTGACTCGAGCCGGTCGAGTTTCAAGCGCGCGGCACGTTCAAATCCAGAGAATGCTCTTACGCGAGTGCCGCGGGCAAAATCTCTCGTCCGCTTATCCCGATAGCTGACGATCACCGGAGAAGCGTATCAATAATGACGCGTTACGTCAAGCGTAATTAATCGGTGAACCATCCGTGGTGCGAAAGGCCACGCGCCGGAATCCACCCAGAAACAAAAGTTCTTGCCATGCTATGATGCTCTGAATACCGCAGCAGTCCGGGTATCAGTTTGGCGCAGAACGACTACGCTGATCTTGGGGGCTAAATGAAGGTACTTTTCGTTCATCCCAGCGCTTTGATGTTTTCGGAAATATTTCTGAGACTTGAGCCGCTGGGACTCGAGCTGGTCGCAGCTGCGGCTCGCGAAGCCGGACATGACGTAAAAATCCTGGATCTTCAAATCTTTAAGCACGCGGACTATTTTCGCATCCTTCATGATTGGAAACCAAATGCAGTCGGCTTCTCGCTGAATTACCTCGCGAATATTCCTGAAGTCTTAGACCTGGCCAAAGAGACCGAGCGCAAATTGGCCGACTGTTTTGTATTTGCCGGCGGGCACAGCGCATCGTTCACGGCTAAGGAAATCCTGCGTCATGCGGATGGCGCGATTGCTTGCGTAGTTCGCGGCGAAGGAGAAGGAATTATCGCGGACGTGCTGGAGGCTGCGGGTGATACTCGCGCGCTGGGCAAACTTCCGGGACTGGTGACACCGGACGGCGAGGGTCCACAAGCGAGACTGATCGATAGTTTGGAGACGTTGCGCCCTGCGCGTGAGCTGATGGCTCGCCGGAAGAAATATTTCATTGGCGTGATGGATCCCTGCGCTTCGATTGAATTTACGCGCGGCTGCCCGTGGGATTGCGTGTTCTGCAGCGCCTGGACGTTTTACGGACGTAACTATCGAAAGATCAGTCCTGAAAAGGCAGCGGAGGATTTGGCCAGCATCAGCGAGCCGGGCGTATTTGTGGTGGACGATGTCGCGTTCATTCAGGGCGATCACGGCATGGCGCTGGCGGATCAAATCGAAAAGCGCGGAATCAAGAAACAGTACTATCTGGAGACGCGCGGCGACGTGCTGCTGAGAAATAAAGAAGTATTCAAGCGTTGGAAAAAGCTGGGACTGGAGTACATGTTCCTGGGGCTGGAAGCGATTGACGCGGAAGGCTTGAAGTTGCATCGCAAGCGCGTGTCACTCGATAAGAACATGGAAGCGCTGGAATGCGCGCGAGAGATGGGCATCATGGCCGCCGTGAATATCATCGCCGACCCGAGCTGGGACGAAAAACGATTTGAGGTGATTCGCCAGTGGGCGCTGTCGGTTCCTGAGATCGTGCACCTGACGGTGAATACGCCTTACCCCGGCACGGAAACATGGCAAACGGAATCGCGCAAACTTGCAACGCGGGACTATCGTCTATTTGACGTGCAACATGCCGTGCTTCCTACCACACTTCCGCTTGATAAATTTTACGGCGAACTGGTGAAGACCCAGCAGGTGCTGAACATGAAGCATCTGGGGTGGAACGCGCTCAAGGGCACTTTCAAGATAGCGGCCAAGCACTTGATGAACGGCCAGACGAATTTCGTGAAGATGCTTTGGAAATTTTCGAGCGTATATAGCGTGGAGCGGCAGGTGCGCGATCACCAGCAGCACGTGAAATATCAGATCTCACTGCCGGAAAATCAAGGGATGAAGCTTGTCAATCCCAGCACACTCTATATTCATCGCCCCGAAGCGGTGCACACCGCGCAATCTGTGGCGCGTTAGGCTGCTGCCGCAAACTGATTGAAACGCGAGCGGCGGATTGGCGTGCCGAAATAAAAAATTCCGCTTAGTAGTTGCATTCTTCGTGAGTATGTATATGATGATGCCCTTCGAGCAGAGTTTTCTCGCGAACCGGGGCAGAATTGTTCAAAGCGCAGCGAGTTCCGGTCGGCCAAATCCGTGGAGCGGAGGAGATGCAGAAACGAAAGCCGAGTTGTGCCGGTTCCACTACGGTAGCCGCAGCCCTCGCAGTATTTCTTCTGGCGTTCACCGGGATCACCGTTTATTTATTTATCGCCAAACCCTGGTGGTTTCCCAAGCCAATCACTGATATAGGCGTCCTGATTGATTCCCAGTTCCACCGCACCCTAATCATCACCGGAATCGTGTTTGTACTGGCCCAACTGGGACTGGCCTGGGTGATATTCAAGTACCGCGATCACGGTCAACCTGCTTCCTATTTTGAAGGCAACAACGCATTTGAAGTGGCTTGGACTCTGGCGACGATAGTTCTGTTCGTTGGGTTGGGCCTGTACGCTGAAAACGCGTGGGCGCAGGTGCACTTCGAGCCCGCCAAAGCCGGCGATTTGCAGATTGAAGTGACCGGCCAACAATTTACTTGGAATTTCCGTTACCCGGGACCCGACGGTAAGTTCGGGATGTTGAAACCGAAGATGGTAAGCGCCTCTACCGGCAACGCGTTGGGTTTGGATCGCAGCGATCCGGAAGCAAAGGATGACATTGTCACTCCGATTCTTGGAGTGCCGGTTAACCGCGAAGTCGAACTGCTGATTCGTTCGCAGGATGTTACGCATAGCTTTTTCGTCCGCGAATTGCGGATCAAGCAAGATGCCGTGCCGGGAATGATCATCCACGTACACTTCACCGCCACAGTGACCGGCGAATACGATTTGGCGTGCGCCGAACTTTGCGGGCTGGGCCATTACAAAATGAGCAGCAAGTTGAAAGTGATGAGCGACGCTGATTTCGCGCAATGGATCAAGGATCAGGTGGCCAACCAGTGAGAATTTCCCAGTGCAAGGAGAGAGTTCATGGTCTCGCACGCTGACGGCGGGCACGAGCACGTCCACGCCGCGCCGACCGGCTGGATTCGCAAATACATTTTCAGCCTGGATCACAAAGTAATCGGCATTCAGTATTTTCTGCTGGCGCTGTTTTCGGTCTTCCTGGGGATGACGCTGTCGGTTTTGATGCGTATGCACCTGGTGTGGCCGGGTCTGCATCTTCCGTTTATTGCTGGTGGCGTGATGACGCCGGAGCAGTATCTGGCGCTGCTCACCATGCACGGCACCATTATGGTGTTCATGGTGCTGACGACGGCGCCGCAGTCGGGCTTCGGAAACTATTTTCTGCCCATTCAAATTGGCGCGGCGGATATGGCCTTCCCCGTTCTGAACATGCTGTCATTCTGGACGACGTTCGTATCGCTCGTCGTGATGGTCTGCGCGTTCTTTGTGGAAGAGGGCGCGCCGATCTCTGGCTGGACGGCATATACGCCACTTTCCGCGCTGGGCAAGATTGTCGGCCCCGGTCAGGGTGCCGGACAAACCTTATGGGTGATCGGGCTGGCGATTTTCTGCGCGGCTTCACTGATGGGCGCGTTGAACTTCATCACCACGCTGATTGATCTTCGCGCGCCGGGCCTTTCGTTAATGCGCATGCCGCTGACGTGTTGGGCATGGTTTCTCACCGCGATCCTTGGCTTGCTGGCATTCGGAGTGTTGCTGGCCGCTTGCGCGCTGCTGTTACTCGATAGAGTGGCGGGGACAAGTTTCTTCATTCCCGGTGGGCTGGTGGTCACAGATCAGGTCATCAGCAACCATTCGGGCGGCTCTCCGCTATTGTGGCAGCACCTATTCTGGTTCTTCGGCCATCCCGAAGTGTACATCGCGATTCTGCCAGGCATGGGCGTCGCGTCGCACGTGCTTTCGACGTTCTCGCGCAAGCCGGTATTCGGGTATCGCGCGATGGTGTACGCGATGTGCGGAATCGGATTCCTAGGCTTCTGCGTTTGGGGCCACCACATGTTCATCAGCGGCATGAGCCCGTATTCGGCTTTTGCCTTTTCCATCATGACGATGACCATCGGCGTTCCATCCGCAATCAAAACTTTTAATTGGCTCGGTACACTGTGGGGCGGAAAGATTCATTTTACGACGGCGATGATGTTCGCGCTTGGCTTCGTATCGCTCTTCGTGACTGGCGGACTTTCGGGATTGTTCCTGGCACAGCCTTCGGTTGACCTGCCGCTGCATGATACATATTTCGTCGTAGCGCACTTCCACCTGATCATGGGAGTTGCGGCCATTTTCGGAATTTTCTCGGCCACTTATTTCTGGTTTCCGAAAATGTTCGGCAAGTTTATGAACGAAACCGTCGGCAAAATCCATTTTTGGCTGACTTTTGCTGGTGTTTATTGCATCTTCATGCCAATGCACTTTTTGGGCATTGCTGGACACATGCGCCGATACGCTGACTTGACTGGTGTGCCGTATCTGATGCAAGGGCCCCATTCTCTATGGAGTGTGCAGTATTTCATTTCAATCGCGGCGTTTATCACGATCGGTGCGCAATTGCTGTTCCTCGGAAATTTGATTGCCGGCCTGTGGGGCGGCAAGAAGGCCGAGATGAATCCGTGGAACGCCACGACGCTGGAATGGATCATCCCAAGTCCGCCGCCACACGATAATTTCGCGGGACAAATTCCAACCGTGTATCGCGGCGCGTATGAATTTAGCGTTCCCGGCGAAGCGCAGGACTTTATTCTCCAGTCCACGCCTCCAGTAGAAGTTGAAAGATCTCATAGGTAAAGAGGCCCTTCGTGCCCGGCACTGTCGCAGAAGAACTCGACCTTCAACTGGAGCGCGGCTACGGCGGCGGAATTCCGCCGAGCGGCGATTCCGGTGGTGGTGACGACGGCCGGGGCGGCGGAAGCGGCCGCAGCATTCCGCGTCGCGCTTACATGACCGGCATAACCCTTGCCATTGCCGGAATCATGATGTTTTTCATGGCGCTAACGAGCTCCTACATCGTACGCCGAGGCACCGGAACGGATTGGCAGGCATTCGGAATGCCGCGAGTTCTGTGGGCCAACACCGTAATACTTCTGCTGAGCAGTCTGACTCTGGAATTGGCGCGGCGGCAATTGGCACGTGGGGTGATGAGCGCGTTCCGAAATCTGTGGGCGCTGACGACTGGTCTCGGATTACTGTTTGTTGGCGGACAGCTGGTAGCCTGGCATAAACTTCGCGCTGCGGGCGTTTACTTGAGCACGAATCCGAGCAGCAGTTTCTTTTACGTTTTTACGGCCGCGCACGGACTGCACTTGCTGGGCGGTATTTTCGCGTTGCTGTTCGTGGCGTTTCGTTCCTGGAAACGCTCGCGGACGACGCAACCAATCGCCGCGGAAGTGGCAGGCGTTTACTGGCATTTTCTGGATGGCTTGTGGGTTTTCCTGCTTTTACTTCTATCCCTGGGACGGTGAACTGTGCATGAAGTAAAGTCGCAAGCGGTCTCCACCCCGTGGTCGGGCGGCGGCTCGCCATTCGCGATGGGCTCGAAAAAGCTGGGAATGTGGCTGTTTATTGTCTCGGACACGCTCACTTTTTCCGCGCTGCTGGTGGCATATACATATGCCCGGCTGAACAGCCCAAACTGGCCGCGTCCATTTCCATTTAATCCGTCCATCATTTTTTCGACGGTGATGACCGTGGTGCTGCTGGCGAGCAGCTTGACGATGGTGATGGCGGTAATGGCGGCGCAGCGGCGCGATCGCGCTTCGACCGTTCGTTGGATTTTGGCCACTATGTTTTTTGGCGCGTCATTCGTGGGCCTGCATATGCGCGAGTGGTTCCACTTGATTGGCGAAGGGCTGACGCCTACTTCCAATCACTGGGGATCGCCACTTTTCGGCGCGGTATTTTTTGGAATCACCGGGCTGCACATGACGCACGTCGTAATTGGCGTGATTTACCTGGGCATTGTTTCAATCGGCTTTGGGCGCGGCAAGTTTTCGCCGGAGGATGTGGAAGTCAGCGGACTGTACTGGCATTTCGTGGACCTGGTCTGGATGTTCGTGTTTCCGATGGTCTACATCATGTCCGTTTCGCCGAAATAGCGGCGGCAGGAATACAAACCGCAATGCATAATTCTGAGGAGAGAACGAGCGATGAGTAATCACGGCGAGGCAGATGGCGTCCACCCAGTTGTTCCGGCAAGGACCTTCGTGTGGGTCTGGATTTTCCTCATAGTCCTGACGGCAATCGAAGTGTATCTGGGCTACATCGAGCTTGAGCCCCACATGATGCTCACGATTCTGATGGGCCTTTCGATCATCAAAGCCGGGCTCATCATGTCCTGGTTCATGCATTTGAAATATGAAAAGCGCAGCCTGACGCTGTGGCTGATTCCGGCGACCGTATTCTGTATCGGCATGATGATGCTGGTATTTTTCCGGGATAGTTTGCGGCTGGCGCAACTGCGTCCGCACTGATGGAATTGAATTCAGCGGCAAATTGGAAACTGGGGTAGAATAAGAATCTATGAAGCGCGTTCTTAGATTATTGGTTTGCGGAATTGCAGCGGGACTCTCTTTGGCGCCCGCGGCATTTTCTCAGGGATGCGCGCAGTGTTATATCGAGGCTTCTGCCTCAGGTTCACATGCGCAAAGGTCGCTTGATATTGGCATTCTGGTACTGCTGCTGCCAAGCCTGCTCATGTTCATTGGAGTGATTGTTCTTCTGATTCGCCGCGCTCACGCGGCAACCGCCGTCTAAGCAGTTTCCTTCAACGCCGTAGCGAGCGATTCAACCACGCGGTCGATCTGCTGCTGCGTAAGCTCTGGAAATAACGGCAAGGAAAGGACTTGCGCTGAAGCGTGTTCAGCCGCCGGGAATGTACCCAGCTTTTGACTGTTACCCGCGAAGACCGGTTGTAAATGAAGCGGCGTGGGATAATAGACCCCGCTAAAAACACCAAGCGAGGCGAGCGTTCGCTGAACGCGATCCCGTCGGCTCAATTCGCCCTGAATCCTTATAGTGAACAAATGATAAACATGTTCGGAATGAGCAGAGGTTTTCGGGAGCGAAATTCCGGGCACATTCAGGAGTAATTCACTATACCGCTGCGCGTGAGCCTGCCGCGCCGCGGTCCATTCGTCCAACCGCGCGAGTTTGACGCGCAGAACGGCCGCCTGAATTTCGTCCAGCCGGCTGTTCCATCCCGGCTCCGAGCTCAGATATTTGCTGGACTGTCCGTGATCCCTCAGACGGCGCACATGGGCCGCAAGCTCTTCAGAGTTTGTAACGAGCATGCCGCCGTCACCGTAAGCACCGAGATTCTTTGTAGGATAAAAACTGATTCCCGCAGCAATTCCCAGTGAACCAGTCCGGCTGGATTTGTACCTTGCGCCGATGGCCTGAGCATTGTCTTCGATCACCACCAAGCCGTGCCGCGCCGAAATCGAATTGATCTCTTCCATCTCTGCCGGCAGTCCGTAAAGGTGGACGGGAATCACCGCTTTGGTTTGCGGAGTGACCCGCCGCTCAATTTCCTCAGGATCCAGATTGAAGGTGGCAGGGTCGATATCGGCGAAAATCGGCCGCGCTCCAATACGCACGACCGCCGTGGCCGTCGCCACGAAGGTGAACGCAGGCACAATCACGTCGTCGCCTGGGCCAATGCCGCACGCCGCCAAGGCAATCGTTAGCGCGTCTGTGCCGTTTGCAAGCGAAACGGCGTGTTTGGCGTCGCAATACGCCGCCAGATCGCGCTCCAGCGCTTCGGCGTGGCGGCCCAGGACGAATTGCTGCGATTCCAGGACGCCATCAATAGCCGCGTGAATCTCTTCGCGGAGCGAGGCGTATTGCGCGCGCAAATTGAGAAACGGCACTACCGGTGTTTCTTTGGGTGCATTCATTCAATGGTTCGTCCGATCAGGTAGCCCAGAATTCTGCCGCCAGTGTACGACAATTCAGTCGGAAATGAGCCACTGATGCGGTGAATTTGAATGTTTACGCTAATCATTAAGCGCCTGATCGAGCAGTATGAAGCACGCTCTCGGTGATTCGCGTATTCGGTAAATCGACTTCGATTCGCCGTCCAAGACAGCTCGACAGCCGGATCCAACGAAGTGACCTCCGTAAAATGTTGCGAAATATGGTGAACATAGGTAAGCGAGGCAAATGCGAGTAAAGCGGGTAGTTTTGTTACTTCCTGTGGGATTACGTATGTCCATCCTAGTTTTAGAATTCACCCTAGAATTCAGAGTGAAAACCATTTAGCTACATCATGTAAGTTATTGTATTTGAACAGCTTAGAGCGAAGATGAATTACTCGCGAATGGCACTCCTGTTGCATTAGACATTGCCAGTGGGTGTGTTGTATCCATCGGACGTCACGCTTTTCGGGGCGCTCTGCAAATCGATTCAAAAAGCTGGAAGTGAATTCGGGGGAAACAAAAGTTCAATGAATTCAGTTCTCGGCAACATCCGTGCAAATCTCAAAGGAGGAACACCAGTGAAGCGAGTGGTATCTATGCTTTGCTTAGCCGCTCTCTGCTTGTTCATGGGCTTTAGTGCCATGGCGCAGTCGGAGAACGGTACGCTCATCGGGACTGTTCTAGACGCAGACGGTAAGGCGGTAGTAGGCGCCACTGTCGTCGTCACAGACTCGACCACAAACCTATCGTTGCCACCGGTCAAGACCGGTGACGGCGGCAAATTCGCGGTAAATGATCTTCCCCCAGGCCACTACAAAGTCACAGTGACCATGGCGAATTTCAAGACCGCGGCCGAAAACGACGTCGAGATCGTCATGCACCGCACTTACGAGCTGCCGATTAAGCTTGAAGTCGGCGCAACGGGCATCACCGTGAACGTTGAAGCTGGACAACAGCTACTGGAAACGGTGAACACTTCGACGCAGGCAACCATCACCGGCCGGTCCATCACGAACCTGCCGCTAAATTCCCGCAGCGCACTTTTGCTGGCGGTATTGGATCCTGGCGCGCAGACCGTCGGCGGCCCCCGCAACTCAACGTTTGAGGGCTTGCCAAAGGGAGCCATCAACATCACGTTCGATGGTATCAACGCTCAGGATAACGTTTTGAAGTCGAGCGACGGATTCTTTGCGATTAATGATCCGCGCATTGACGACATCGAAGAATTCGGTATCACCACCTCCGGAAACGATCCGTCGAAGACGGGCCAAGGCGCGGTGCAGATGTCTTACGTCAGCAAGCGCGGCGGCAATGCGTTCCATGGCGGCGTGTGGGAATACAACCGGAACCAGGATTATAACTCGAACTATTACTTCAGCAACGCGCAGGGCTTGCCCCGCACGAAGGATCAGCTGAATGACTTCGGTTATAAAATCGGCGGTCCGATCTTCAAAGACAAGCTGTTCTTTTTCACTGACTTCGATTTCTTCCAATTCCCGCAGTCAGTGACGCGCAGCAGAACGATTTACACGACAGGTACAAAGGCCGTAACCGCAACGGGGACAACTGGATTGGGGGCTGCCGCTGGATTCTTCAACTACGTTCCGGTAAATAGCTCCGGTACAGCCACGCTGCCTACCGCGGCTCAGCTTTCGGCGGCACCGTGGGTAACCTGCAATGGAAACGCTGCAAGTCCTCTTTGCACGCTTCAATTGCTGCATTCTACCGCGACGGGTGCGAATCCAACTAGTTTATCGGAATCCGGTGGCGTCACCGGGCTTCCGACGACGGTTAACGGTGTGGTCGCTCCCTTCCTGAATGCTATCGAAAACGTTTTTCCAACAGCTCCCGGCAACACTGTATCGGCAGCTCTGGTTTCGCCATATCAGGAGTCCGTTGGATACAACGCACCAACCATCGGAAAGCGGAGATATCCCGATATCCGCATGGACTACAACATAACCAAGCACCACTCGCTGGAGGTTGATTACCACTATGCGTGGTATGGCGGCGGTCCTGACGTACTGAACAGCGTGGACCCCACTTATAATGTGGCGCCGTTCAACACTAGTGGGGGCAATCAGATTTCCAACCGGAACCTATTCGTTGTTGCGGAACGCTGGACGATTGGATCGAACAAGAGCAATGAAATTCGCGCGGGCTTTCAGTCCGCTCCCGTGAATTTCGGTCTTGGCGAAATTCAATCATTTTTCCCGACCATGACGACCAACGCAGCGGCTGGTGCACAGCCGGTTCGGTTCGCTCTTTCGGGCGTCAGCGCTTTGTTCCTCAACCCTAACGGCACACAAGGCCGGGATTCGGCACTCGGCGAACTCCACGATACGTTTGGATGGACGCACGGATCGCACCAGTTCTCGTTTGGTGGAGACGCTACGGACATCGTTTACAATGACTTCTTCAACTACGGCGGTAGCGTAGGGACGCTGGGCATCAACACCAACTTTGACCCGGCGGCGGGGGATTTCGGCAATTGCTTCAGCGACACAAGTAGTCCGGTCTGTAATCTCCCCAACGTTAGTTCGACCCAGACATCTAACGCAGAAGGGCTGTACGGCTCGCTGGTTGGACGCGTACAGTCGTTCTCATCGACGGTCGCTTTCAACCCCTTGAACAGACAGTACCAGTCAACTGTTGCACAAGTTGACAAGGTTGGGCAATTTGAGATGGGCATCTACGCCGCGGATAGCTGGCGCGTGCGTCCCAACGTAACCTTCAATTATGGTTTGCGCTGGGAATATCAGAGTGCACCCTGGGACAAGAACAACCAATACTGGATGGCCCAGAACGCCAACGATGTGTTTGGCGTCTCTGGCGCAGGCAACCTTTTCCATCCGGGATCCACTGCCGGCAATAACAACATACAGTTCGTAAACGACGCCGGGAGGTCCTGGTATAACCCTTACTTTAAGGCGTTCGCACCCAGTGTCGGCCTTGCGTATCAACCGAACTGGGACAACGGTGTGATGCATCATATGTTTGGCGCCGCGGGCAAGACGGTACTACGCGCTGGTTTCAGCATCGCGTATGACCGGGAAGGGATAAACTCCTTCTTTGGTATCGCCCCTGGTAACAATGGCTATTCAGGCTCACAGGCGTCAAACGCCGGTGCGACCAACAGCCTCGCAAACTCAACGTTCCAGGCTGGAACACTCTCGCTGGGACAGACGAACAATTTCGTATCGCAAAACCCAGCAACGTTCAGCCAGTTCACTCCTCTGGTCGCGACAACAGGTCAGAGCATCAACGCATTTGACCCGAACCTGAGGCCGGCGATGGTGGAATCATGGAATGCGGGAATTCAACGTGAACTTTCGCAGAACATGGTTCTGGAAATCCGGTATCAGGCTAACCATGGCGTTGGTTTGGTCGATCAGTTCAACCTGGACGAAGTGAATATCTTCGAGAACGGGTTCCTGAGCGAATTCAACAACGCCAACACCGACTTGACAATATGCAAGGCCAATTCAGCGGCTTGCATCTTGGCTCAGAACACTGCGGGCGTTGCAGCCAGCAAGCAAACCTCGAAGAGTTTTGCGGATTGGGGCTTGCCCGGCCAGATTACATTGCCGGTTTTCTCGGGCGCGTTTACCGCTACGAAGACACCGACGATGGCCCAGCTCGCAGCTGCTGCTTCAAATTTCAGCAACAGCACGTTTGTAACAGACCTGGGATTGGGGGGCGCGGGATCCCTTGCGAGTAGCATGGGGACCGGAGCTTCGCCCTTCAGTTCGTTCCTTGCCAACATGCAGACGGCCGGATACCCATCGAATTTCTTCGTGGTGAATCCGCAGGCCACGGGTGGATCGTACATCACCACCAATGGCGCACAATCAACTTACAACTCACTGGTCGTCGACCTTCGTCACCGGCCGTCGCACGGACTGCAATTCGACGCGTCGTATGTATTCTCGAAGTCGTTGACCAACTATCAGGCCAATAGCTCACTTAACTTCTTCGGTTTCACGACCCTGCGAAACCTGGGCTATGACAAGGGTCCTGCGCCGTTCAATGCAACCCACGGCATTAAGATTCAAATGGTGTATGCCTTGCCGTTCGGAGCGGGCCATCGCATGAGTTCAAGCAGCGGCATTGTGAATCGCGTGATCGGCGGATGGGAAGTTGACACCGTCACGCGTTTCCAGACTGGCCAGCCGGTACTTGTTACCAGCGGCGTGACTGGTGGCGGGACGTTCAACAGCAACGATCCGGGCGTCAACTTGATCGGGCTCACTCGCCAGCAGATTCAGAGCATGCTGACGACGAACAAGACCGCGGTTCCCGGAGCGGTTACATACTTGCCGGTCAGTCTGCTTTCCGGATCGGGCGCTTCGGCAACGGCTAACACTGCCGTGTTCCAGGCGTGCAACGTTGCGGGAGCGCTGTGCAGCAAGAACTTCTTTACGGGCCCGTCGTTCTTCCGCGCGGATATCTCGTTGGTGAAGACCACGAAGATCACCGAACGGATTAACTTCGAAATGCGGATGGAAGCGCTTAACGCCTTCAACGACGCCGACTTCTACTGGGCCGGCGGTCCGGGCACTTCCCCGCAATCGATCGCGACGACCTCAACCCGGTTCGGGCTGATGGGCAGCAACAACACGAACGGCGCATACTCGGACATCAATACGACACAGGATCCGGGTGGCCGCGTCCTTCAGTTGGTGGGTAGAATTAACTTCTAACCGGGCCGCTCCGTCGTACACGGGGCTTCGCGGATTCGACGGGGCGGCCTGAAAAGGCCGTCCCGTTTTTTTTGGTGTATGCTCGGGAGAATGAGTCCGATGAAAAGCATACCAGCGCTTCTTGAAGGCGGATCCGATATTCATCCCGGGGGGTCGGATCATGAAGATGCCGTACCGAGTTTTGATCGCTGGCATGTTGATTGTGTTTTCGGGCGCGCCGACGAATGCACAAGTGGTTTCGCAAGGCACCAACAACAGTAACCCAAACACGACGACCGTCCGCGGCCAAATCCTAATGCCTGACGGCAATCTTCCATCACTACCCATACGCTTTGAGCTCGAGGGTTCAAATGGATTGCACGACATCCGATACACGGACTCGAATGGCCGTTTGATTTTGGAGCGCCTTCAAAGCAATAGTAGCTTTACCATTTTTGTGCGATCTGACGACTTGAACTGGGGCGATACGAGCCACACATTCGTTCCAGGCGAGAACATGGACGCCCGCTTTTATCTGAAACCGCTGCTTGTCGCGAAACTTCTAAAGCCATCCGAATATAAACCGAGTCCCGAAATTGCCGCGTTGCACGATCGAGCGATCAAGGCGTTCCAGGATTCAAAGTCGGATGAGGCCGAAGCGCTGCTGCGCCAGGCGATGAAAGCTGACCCAAATTACGTAGCGGCCTTCAACGATCTGGGAGTTATGCTCATGCGCCGCCAGAAATATGCCGGGGCCGAACAAGTGTTTGGCGAAGGGCTGCAGAGCAATCCGAAATCAGTGGCGCTGCTCGAAAATCTCGGCACGGATCTGGTCCACGCTGGAAAGTACGAAGAGGCGATTCCAGTGCTCCGAGAAGCACTTCACATGCAGCCGATCCGCGGTGAGGCGCACCTTCAACTGGGTGCGGCCCTGGTAGAGACAGGACGGTACGCCGAGGCAGAGGCGGAATTAATTGCAGCCAAGTTAGATACAGGAGCGGATCAAATTGGCTTGCAACTCTATTTAGGAAAACTGTACGCGAGCATCGGGAACTTCGCCAAGTCAATAGAAGCATTCGCGGCCTATTTGAAATTGGCACCCGGTAATTCCCCAAGCATTCCGATCGTCCGCGCAGCTATGGCGCGCATGCAGGACGAATTGAATAAGCGCACGAACAAGTGAAGACGGACGAGGCGGCCCATTAACTAAATTCAAGAAAGTTTAGCGCAAACGTCCCGGCGGGTCAGCAGGTTCGGGCAAACGCGGAGAAACTTCGGGTGGCTTGGCCATCGGACTGTGGGATGAAGCAGGCTGCGGTAGGCCCAGTCCGGCATTTAGTTCCAGATGTTCTTTGGCGCAGCGCGGGCAAAATCCCTTGCCAGTTTCCTCATCACGAAGGCTCGCAAGTTCGTAGCATCCGTGAATGCAATCGCAGTAGCCCGTCGTGGAAGCGGTCTTAATCGGCACCAAAGCCATCTCGGTATTTCCCTCGAGGAGCGATACTAACTCCCGCGCTGAGAATTCGCAACACGATCAGACGGCGCGGCGGTGAAGGAAGCGCTTAGAGATTCTTCAAATAGGCAAGTCGGAACGGTCCAATTGCGCTGGTACGGCGTTCTTTCCAGATAGCATCGGGCAGAGAGAGAAAAGCCGCGGCGACCTTCGGATCGAACTGTGTTCCGCTACAGCGAGCGATTTCTTCCTTAGCCTGCTCCAGCGAAAGGGCGCTGCGGTACGGGCGGTCCGAAGTCATTGCGTCCAGAGTATCGGCCACAGCGAATATGCGCGCTCCCAGCGGAATGTCTTCTCCCTTCAGTCCGTTTGGATAGCCGGTGCCGTCGTAGCGTTCCTGGTGGGCAAGCACAATCTTTGCCACATCGCGCAAAAACGGGACGCGGCTAAGCATTTCATACCCTATCGCACAGTGAGTGCGCATGATTTCCTGTTCTTCGGGCGTCAGCGGTCCGGGCTTCCGCAGGATTTGATCCGGAATGGCCATCTTGCCTATATCGTGAAGGAATGCGCCGCGAGCGATCTCCGGAAGCTGTGCCATATCCACGTTAAGGGCCTTCGCGATTGCCAGCGTAAATGCAGTAACGCGCTTGCAGTGGCCTTCGGTTTCGGCGTCTTTCAGGTCCAGCGCGCCGCCCAGTGCTTCCAGAGTGTCGTCGTAAGAGCTTTCTAACTGCTGCAACGCTCCGCGGATTTGTGCAGTTTGCTCGTCAACAAGCTTTTCAAGGTTTCGCTGATAATTACGGTTTTCAAGCAGAAGCCGGCGGTGTTCCAAAGCGCGGCGGACGCTCATGTAGAGCTGATCCTTCTCGAAAGGTTTCAGGATGTAATCGTAAGCGCCGCACCGAATTGCATCCAGCGCCGTGGAAAGATCGTGCATCGCCGTAACCATAATGACGGGAATGTCTTTATCGCGATTGCGAATCCATTCCAGCAGTTTCAGCCCGTCCATCTCGGGCATAACCATGTCGCTAAGAACCAAGTCGGGAGAATGGGTCTTTAAATGGGTGGCGGCAATCTGACCATTCGCCGCAAGCGTGCAGTTATAGCCCTGAGATTCAAGGAGAGTGGAAACAACTTCACGAATGGCTTCTTCGTCGTCAACTACAAGAATATGTTCGGCTGGCACAGAGCTTTCCGCCCCAGGCTATTATATGGCAAGGCACAAGTCTCCAACCGGGTGATTGTCCATTTGTGAAACGACGTGCTAGGTTTGACACCTGTCTGCAGTCAGGTCTTTCGGGCCCCGATACATCGAGCTGCCACTTGTCATCAGCTGCGCGCCAATTCGTAGAAAAGCTTCTGTCGCCCGTCAGTAGCCAGGGGCAACTTTCCGTAGCATTTTTTCAGGTCTCCGCGTTCGTTATCCTTCTGGTGCTATATCTAATTCTGTACAAAGACGTTAAAGCGCGGTTCCTCCGGCTCGGGATCATTGGCTGGGTACTGCTGACTTGCAGCGCGATTACCAGGCTGATCGAGCAACTTTACGACAGCCGGCTTGAGTCGGCGATCGTCCAGACAACATTCTTCCTGGCGGTCACTTTCGCTCTGGCGGCGGTGCTGGAATATCTACGTCCGTACCGCGAATTAAAAATGGTGTGGCTGTGGGGGATTTTTGGCGTGGTGGCCGGCGGTGCGGTCTCTCTACAAAGCCCGGAAGGGTTTTTCCTATGGCGATGGGCGCCCGCGGCACTCGCCAGCGGCACATCAATTGCCGCAGGCTGGATGTTATGGAGCGCGCGCAAACGGCGGAAAGGCCACGGCATTCCGCTCATGGCCAGCGCATTGCTCCTTTCCGGCCTTCATCACCTGGACCGGCCATTCTGGGTGGGACAGCAATTTTATCCTTTAAGAATGGCATTCGGGTCTCTCTTGCAAGTGGCGATGGGCATCGGCATGGTCGTGGTAATCCTGGAGGCGAGTCATTCTCGCGTCGAGGATTTGAATGACAAGTTGCGGCGATTGACTTTGATCACCGCTGCTAGCACGCAGACGCTAAACGTGGACGAAGTTCTGAAGGAAGTTTTGGAGAATCTGGTGGAATCCCTGGGAGCCACTCACGGCGTCGCCAGGTTGCTGGCGGGCGCAGGAGACGCCGCCGAATTGAGAATTCGGGCAGTGGTCGGTTTGGATGCCGACTATGTGGAACGCTACGAGCGAATTCCCGCGAACGAGCCGTGGTCGCGCGCCGTGCTCCAACGGAACGTGCCGTGGGTCTGTCATCTTCAGGAGGATGCTCCGGCAGATTTGCGCCCGCGAATGGAGTCAAAAGGTATTTCGACAATAGTTTTTGTCCGGCTACCCGGGCAAGACGGACCGCTGGGTGTACTCGGCATAGCTTCCACGACGCGCCGCCGATTTCAGGCAGACGAAATCGATTTCCTCGTGAATGTGGCCAACCTGGTCGGATTGACGATACAGAATCTTCGCCTGTTCGAACACGCGGCCGCCGCGGAACGCCAGTGGTCGTACACGTTTGACTCTATCGAAGATCCGATATTTGTACACGACGTAAACGGACGGGTGATTCGCGCGAATCAGGCGCTGGCGTCGAGGTTAGGAACGTCTCCAGAAAAACTGTACGGGCGCGTGGTCTCAGAAATACTGCGGCGTGACGGATCAAGCTGGTCGACATGCCCGTATTGCGAGGGAATAGCGGGCCAAGGTGACACGTCCGATCCGTCGCTGGGCGGATATCTGTTGGTGTCAAACTCCGATTTTCACGACCCTGCCAGACACCGGCTCGGGGTCGTTCACGTTTTGAAGGACATTACTGACCGTCAGCAAGCTGAAGAGAAATATCGCCGGTTGATTGCCAACATGCAAGAGGGAGTTTTCATTTCATCGCCGGACGGACATTTCGTTGATTTCAACGAAGCATTCCAGCGGATGCTTGGCTACGAGCGACGGGAAGAATTGATGGCGGTGCGCGACATCGCGTCGAGCATGTATGTGAACCCTGGAGACCGAGTGCGCCTGCAAAAACTGCTGCGTGAACATGGCGCTGTAAACGATTTTGAGTTTCAAATGCGCCGGCGAGACGGCGAAGTTGTGACGTTGCTCGAATCCAGCGTGGTCACGCGTGACGCGGCCGGCAAGATTGAGGCGTTTCAGGGATTCGTGCTCGATATTACCGAACGCAAGAATGCGGAACAGGAAATTCGCCGCAGAAATCGCGAGCTGATGATTCTGAATGGCATCGGACAGTCGCTGAACCAGCCTCTGGAGTTGGAAGATTTGCTTGGACGCGCGCTGCCGCAGGTTGCGGAATTATTCGGCGCGGATGCCGGCTCGATTTTCCTGATGGATGCAAATTCGTCGACGCTGAGCCGTGTCGCCGCCTCTGGCCTTCGGACCGAGTATTCGCGCAGCTTTCCCGAAACAGATCTGCCCGTAGATTTTGTGGAGCATATCCGCGCGGTACACGCGACGGTGCTTTCGGCCGCTGGGCTGCCGTTGCCCGCGGTGTTCCGGGATTTTCAGCAACAGGAGGGTCTCGAAGTTCTGCACTTTGTGTTGCTCTGGTCGAAGGACCGGCCGATGGGGTGCCTGTTGCTGGGCAGCCGAAAAGGCCGTGATTTTTCAAGCGTTGAAATGAACCTATTAGTTTCGGTGAGCAATCAGATTGCGGCTTCCATCGAGAAGATACTCCTGCTGGACGAAACTCGGAAAGCGTATGACAACGTGCGCCACACGCAAGAACAGCTCTTGCAGAGCGAGAAAATGGCTGCGGTAGGACAGCTTATTTCCGGAGTGGCCCATGAACTAAATAATCCGCTGACGGCGATCCTGGGATACAGCCAGCTCCTGTCGTCAAACAAATATGTGAATGAAAAAGGCGCGGATTATGTGAGTAAACTGTACGAGCAGGCGCGGCGGACGCACCGCATTGTAAACAACTTGCTGAGTTTTGCGCGGCAACAAAAGCCCGAGCGCCTTCCGGTGCGAATCAATCAAGTCGTCGAGGACACGCTGGCGTTGCGCGAATACGACTTGCGCATCAATAACATCCACATTCATCGGGATTTGGAAAGAAACTTGCCGCTTACCGGAGCGGACGCTCATCAATTGCAGCAGGTATTCCTGAATATTCTGAACAATGCGGTTGACGCTATCCTGGAACGATCCGACCGCGGCGAAATCTGGGTACGAACTTCTCAGAACGATAGGCGCATTGTGACAGAGTTCGTGGATAGTGGTCCCGGCATGCAGGATACGCACCGAGTATTCGATCCGTTCTACACGACAAAGCCGGTCGGAAAGGGAACCGGGCTTGGGCTAAGCATCTGCTACGGAATTATTTCAGAACACGGTGGTGAGATATCCGTGAGGAATGCCACAGGCCAGGGCGCCGCGGTCAGCGTTTCTCTTCCCGTCTTGCCGGTTTCGAGTGTCAGCAACGCGGCAAACGTCGCGCACGTCGATGACCTGCCCGTCGCAGGGCGCATACTGCTGGTGGATGACGAGGAATCAGTGCTGGAACTGGAAAGAGAAATCCTACAGTCAAGACTGTTAACCGTATTGGCGGCAAGGAACGGCAAAGAAGCGATCGAAACGTTGCAGCGCGAGCCCGTGGACCTGGTGGTAACGGACATGAAGATGCCCGGCGAAGTTACAGGGCGTGCGCTGTACCAGTGGATTCGGGAGTATCGTCCGGCGCTCGCGCAACGCGTGGTCTTTACAATGTCTGACGCCAATGATCAAGAATCGCGAGAATTATTTGAGTCCAGCGGCTGCCCGCATATTCAAAAGCCTTTTGAGGTGGATGGCTTCTGGCGAGTTATTCAGCGCTCGTTGATGGTACCGGATCCGGCGGTGGTCAAACGCTGACTGATGTCGGGTTTGAAGATTCCTGAAAAACGTTCATTGAGGTTTGCATTCGAGCGGCCAGCACACCAATAAATCCTGCCATGCTCTGCAGCTGCGCTACGGGCGATGCTCCGGACCAAACTTCCAACCACACGGCGGCCCATCGAAATTCAAACTGGAAGGCCAGCCACATCCGTTGTGCCTCGCGCTGCTGGTTTGCTAACGGCGCCAGCGACGCTAGCACGCGAGCCAGGCGATCCAATTTCCGGTAATCATCTTTCAATCCCGTCAGAAACTTTAACGCTACCGCCCGGCGCGTCTGGAGAGCGGATCGCCGGATCGCGGGAGTCGCGCGCAATTGTAAGAACCGCGCGTCTTCGGTTGATAATGCCCGGCAAACTTGCGGGAAGTACTTATAGTGCTGGGGCAGAACAGTATCTGCTGAAAGCGTCCGAAGAAGATCAACGCCTCGGGGTTCCTGCCGGTCACGCTGAGAAATCCAGTAGAGTGCGCCCAGCAGGACGAGAGTGACGAGCGCTAATAAGAAGACGTTCAACATCGCGGCAGATTTCCCGGCATATTTGAATTGGCAAGTCCCCTGCTTCCCATCTTCAGTCTTGACGCGTGATGCCGAGAAATGAATAGAAGCAATCGGCGTTTTGTCGATAGGGCGAGGCAGCCGACTGTATCATTGCCTACTATATAGATGAATGCTAACTCAGTAGTCAGTTAAAGTAAATAGTAGCCTGCTCTCGAAGCTACAAATGGTAGTCGGCTAAAAAGAACCGCATTTCCACACATAGACGAGGGATGCGATTAAGTAAGCTGGTATTCGAAGGAAATTCTTTCGTTCCCCAAAAAGATGCGGATATCTCAGCTCGCCCTGGGGATTGTATCGACTAGCGAGAGCGTTGCCCGACCAGACCGGCAAGTCTGTCATTCAGGTCCTGCAGGCGGTCGTGGAGTTCTGGAGAAAGGCGGTCATATGTCGACTGGGGGATCAATCTGGGTTGTGGATCTGGAATCGCAGACCAACGCCAGACTGCATATGTCCATATCACAAGGCTAACCATACTGGCCCCTCGCCTTAGGTAGTCGAAAATAGAATTTGGAAGTATTGTCAGCAGCATTCCGAGCCCGTTATTCGCGACTTGAATGGATGAGTAAACGCCGATGCCGATCAAAATGAGCCGGTAAAGGGGAGGAATCTGTATTCGATAATATGCGCCGATTATCAATAACGTTAGAAGCAGCACAACCTGCATGCACTCAAATCGTTGATCACCCAGCAGAATGAAGCGCCTAATGTGATGCAAGTTGTGAATCACCGAGTATGTCGTCCACAACAGGAGTGCGGCAGCCACTCCAGTCAGCAACCGCGACGCGAAAGCCCGGATGGCGGGATAGCCGCGCAAGAATCGCCTGGCGATCTCAGCGATCGTTAGCAGGCGCAGTATGGAGAGTAAAAGCTCAACGCTCCAGTAAATGTAAAGCCAAGTGAGAAGGTAAAACGCCGGAGTGCGAGAGACGTACCTCCACAGAACACCCCAAATGATATTCGCGGCAAGATAAATCGTGAAAAAAAACAGTCGGCGGTATGCTTTTCGATGAACGATGATGGAAATCATGACCGAACACAAACAAAGGCCGCTCGCAAAAACTATCCAAGTGAAAATCGAAGAAAACGTAATCACGAATCACAAGCGTATCATTCACGTGAGCGGGATGTATACGGAACATCAATAATAGACTCGCAGGCAGGACTAAAAAGTGAGGTCGGCGCGTATGCCGTCCGCTTAAATCCAATGTAATAGCGGAACCAGATGCGCGCCGAGCTGTGAAGTGTAAACTAGACTTGCAGGGCTGTTCCGGATGCGCCGAACGCGCACGGAGGCATCGGTGGAACTGGGCCGCCCGTACCATCCGCGGTGCGAACTTCATTACTGAAAGAGCGGTTGACCGTAGCGGTAACAGGAAGTAGAATTACTCCCGCGAAGGCAAGGACAAGCAGCAGAGCAGTTATTCGTTTCAATTGGGTACACCTCCTAGCGGCGGACTCTGCCGCGTCACGCCGAAAGAGAGCGGTAATCGTAAAAAATGTTCAGAAAACGGAACAGAGGGGTAGATGAGTAACTGGGAATCTTTCGACCGAAACAGAAGATTGACCGAGGACTTGACCGAGCGGACGCTTGCGTCCATTTCAAGCGAATATGGCAAGCTGATCTACCTGGCGTCGTTGCGGGACCTGGCCTCTGGGATATACCGGCACGAAGGGCTGGAGGCCCTTTATTCAGCAGGTTCCGTGCAGGAAGCGCTGTTGCTAGCGCATCGAGAGGTTTGTGCGCGTGTCATGGAGATGCCCCTCGCGCGGCAGGAGATGGATTTGCTCACCTCCTGGAAGGGATTTGAGGCCGATTTGGAAGAATTGATCGGCAATTGGAAGCAATCAGAAGTTTATCGGACGCTGATGCCGAACGGTTTGCCCGACTATATGCGGACGATGTTTTGTTCCAATATCGAAACACTACTTTCGGTTTTTGAGAAGGATCGCATTACAATCCTGCCAGTCTCGTAACGACTCCGATCACCTGGCCCACGATTTCACCTTCATCCGGGAAACTGAAGATCCTTGGCGCGCACGGCGAAAGCGAGTGCGGCTGCAGAATCAGCGTCTTGAATTCCTGCACGCACCACGCGCAGCGATAACCATTCCGTAAGTCTACAAAATAGATGGGGCGCTCAAATTCATTTTTCCATCCGGAGTTCTTCACTTGGCGGCGTGCTGGATCAACCAGCACGAGACTCCCGGGCGGAAGTAGAGGATCCATCATGTGATCTTCCAAGCCGACGTACCCGTACAAGTAGCGGCCCTGCCTGTCAAACAGTACACCTTCCAGATTTTTCCAGGATTCGACCATCCGGCTGAGCAATTCCGTGCGGCGAGGATCGAATCCCGGATCGAATTTCATGGGAACACGCAGAGAGTTCGGCGGTGCTGCCAGGTGGGTCAACGGGGCGGTGAGTTCTGCGCCGTCAGAAAAGTGGCGATCAAGAGGCACATCGTACCAATTCAGAATGTCGACTGGATTCAAGTGATAAATCGCAGCGAGGGAATATAACTTGTGAGGGCCGGGAATGGTTCCTTCGTTTTCGATGGCAGCCAGACGGCTTATATGGATAATAAAGTCACTGCGTCCCCGAAGAGACGCCAGTTGGTAGCTGGCGCGTTCCACGTCACGAAAAGTCAAACCGAGTTTTTCCCGCGCTTGGCGAAGTCGGGAGCCGGGAAGCATAAAATCCTCGAATTCGGCTGGATTGGGGGAGCGCCGAAATTGTATCAGATTACTAAATTGTAATAAACGAGCATTTTGACGGCGACATTCCAAGTCTTGAATAAAACCTGCTATCCTTCAAGAGGAACTGTGTCGGTGACTGTTGAATTTCCGATGCTCGCTAATTTCCAAGTTGCTGCTCCAAAGGCGAAAAATGTTGAAATTTCAGATCGTGAAACGAGCATTTATAGGGCTGTATTGTATTCTATTCGGAATTGCGGCGGCCGTATACGGTCAGACGCCTCCCGCGCAAGCACCGCCTGCGAAAGCTGCACCGTCCACGACTGACTCCGCGGATTTCCTTCGCATCACTGACGAAGTAATGGCGAAAATGAGTACGATATTGGGACTTGCGCAACTCGAACCACTTAAAAAGAGTCTGCGGTCACGAGAAGAAATACGGGCATACGTAATTCAGCAGATGAAAGAGGACAAGGAGCCTGAGAAGCGCTACGCCGATGAAAGAATGCTGGAAAAGTTGGGGTTGCTGCCGAAGAACTTTCCATTCGACGCTTTCCTGGTGGACCTTCTGACCGAACAAATCGCGGGGCTGTATGATCCGAAGGCAAAGGAATTCTACATCGCCGATTGGATGAAGCCAGAGGAACAGGAAGTAGTAATGGCGCACGAGCTTACTCACGCCTTGCAGGATCAGCATTACCACCTGGATCGGTGGCGCGATGCCGCGAAACCGAACGACGATGCCGAGGCCGCGCGCGATGCGGTGCTCGAGGGCGCGGCTGTGGCCGCCATGATTGACTACGGTTTGCGCGAACAGGGAGGCAGCCTCGACACCATTGCAAACAGTGAGCTGAAGTTGAGTGCGCTGCTTGGCAATATGGATAGCTCGCCATTGCTGATGAAAGCTCCTGCATTTTTACGCGATTCGCTGGTGTTTCCCTATGGCGCCGGCGCTGACTTTTGCATGGCCGTGCTGCGTACTCGTGGGGGCTGGCCTGGGTTTGACTCCGTGTTTCAAAAGCCTCCCGTCTCGACGCAACAAATTCTGCATCCGGAACTTTATTTTCGCGGTATTGCGCCACTTCCGGTTACTTTGCCTGATCTTTTGCACAATCTTCCCCCCGGTTGGAAGGCTCTGGATTCCAACATTATGGGTGAATTTGGTTTGCAGGAAATTCTGAAGGAGTTTCTGACCGAAGACCGCGCGGATGATCTGGCACTCGTGTGGGCGGGTGATCGATATACGATTTACGAGAGGAAAGAAAAAAAGGATGCCAATGAAACCACCGATGACCTGCTTGTTTTTCGTGTGAAGACAGCGAATGTTGCCGATGCGGCCAGGTTATTTGGCGGTTTGAGTGAAGCCTTTGAGCAAAAGTATAATAAACGCGACAATCGAGTCCGCCGGCCAAATTTCTTTTCATTTGATTCAGAGGAAGGTGGCGTTTTTCTTCGGTGCGTCGCAGCCGATTGCGTCAGCTTGGAAGGTGGAGACCTGAAACTTTTTGACGCGCTGGTCCACGCGCTGGGTTGGCCGGCAAATCCTACATCTCCAGCACCAGCGACAAGCAGCGGATTCAAAGCGGAATTGGTTTTGGAATTACAGAAGTAACGCGCTATTTGGCGGCCGCCGGTTTTGTTTGCGCGACTGGTTTCTTCGCCGGACCAGAATGTTCCGTCGCGAAGATCGACTTGGGCAGCATCATGTGCACGCCCTTGTTGGTGTCCACGAGTTGCGTGATGTGTAAATCGGCCGCGACACTGGCAAGCATATAGGCATCGTCGCGCGTCAGGTGCTTGTCATTCACTAGAAAATCAATCATCTGGCGCACGGCTTGCTTCGTAGCTTCGTTCAAATCCAGATTCATTCCCATGGTGATGTACTCGGTCGGTGTTTCCGCGCACGGCCAGGTGAAGCGCAAATCCTTGCGAACGATAAATTGAAACGTGCCGACGAGTGAAGTCTCCATCGCCGTAATATCCACTTCGCCGTCACCCTGCCCGGCATGGCCATCGCCGACCTCGAACAATGCGCCCTCGGCATTCACCGGAAGATAAAGCGTCGTTCCAGCCACCAGATATTTGTTGTCCATATTGCCGCCGTACACTCCGGGCGGAACGCTGCTGACCCGGCCAGCGGCCGGCGGTGGCGCGATTCCCATGCTGCCAAAAAATGGGCGTACCGGAATTTCGATGCCGGGACCAAACTGCGCCACCATTCGCTTTTTATCGAGCGGAATAATTTTTGTTTTCGCGTACGGAAAATCTTCCGGTAGGAATCCACTCGTGCGGCCGAACCCGTTATACGCATAGGGAATTGCGAGATCGATGGCTTTGATGCGAATTTCCAGGACGTCGCCCGGCTCGGCGCCTTCAATAAAAATTGGGCCGATCAGGACATGGCCACCCGGACCCTTGTCCGTTACGGCGCCTTCCGCGTAGACGTCGCGAAGAGCTTGCTCGATCTGGTCGGCTGCTACGCCAGCCGTCGCAAGGCGCGTGGGATTTGACGTGAGTAGGGTGTGCACCTTTACGGTGTCGCCGGATTTGACGCGCAGCACCGGAGCGGAGGCTGCGTCGTAATGTCCCCACGCAACTGTTGTTGGCGATGGCTCCAACTTGATGATGCCGGATTTTGCCGGGGCAGACTTGGCGGTCTTAGCGGCTGGTTGTTGACTCCACGCCGTGGCCGCGGTGATACCGAGAATAGAAATTGTACAAAGAATGCGTTTCATTTGAGCAAGCCTCCGATGATCGCCGGGTAGTGTATCGCAAGCAGGGCAAAGGTGTATCGCGTGACGCCGAAAAAAACGGTGGGACTGAAATTATTGGAGCGGATTGCTCGCAAAAAGAACGCGAGCACAATGCCGACGTCGATTACTGATTATCAGGCCTTGAGAATTCCGGTGGGAATCATCGGCAGCGCGCGCAGACGCACGCCAGTGGCGTCGCAAATTGCATTCCCGATTGACGGCGCCAGCGCCATCAGCGGAACTTCGCCGGCTCCCGCCGGCTGCAAATCTTTGCGATCCAGAAGAACGATTTCAATAGGCGGGATATCCTGGAACCGCGGCACACGATACTTTGAGAACTTCGGATTCAGTACGCGTCCATTTTCAAACTCAATCGCTTCAAACAACGCCCCGCCCAATCCCTGAATGTTTCCGCCGAGCACTTGATTGCGCAGGCCATCCGGATTAACGATCGCTCCACACTCGAAGGCAACGACTAAGCGCACGATCTTCACCGCGCCCGTACCTTTGTCCACAGCAACTTCAGCGCAGTTGGCGACGTAGCCTCCTTTTTCCGCGCCGCACGCCAGTCCGTAGCCGTGTCCCGTCGCAGGCTTGGTTTTGCCCCAGCCGAATTTATCTGTCGCAGCTTGCAGAACCTTTTTGACGCGATCGTCCTGCAGATTTTTCATGCGGAGCGCGAGCGGATCCATCTTGATAACACGCGCGAGATCGTCCATATGGGATTCGCGCGCGAAGAAATTTGCCGTGGCCGCAAGTCCACGGTATGAGCCCTGACGAAACGGGTACGCGGTGGAATGGAACACGGTGACATGCGCTCCAGTTTTGTAAGGCGTATCGATGCCGGAGTTTCCAGAATTGTAGTTATGCAATTCCCAGGCAGTGAGCGTGCCGTCATCATTCACTCCGCTGCGGATATCAATCACGCCGACGGGCCGGAAGTACGCCCACGAGAATTCTTCTTCGCGAGTCCATGTGAGTTTCACCGGTTTGCCTGCGCCCTTTGCGAGCCGCGCCGCTTCCACTGCGCACTCGCCGGTGTGCTTGCCACCGTACCCAGAACCCATGTCAGGCATTTGCACGTGAACTTTGTCCTCAGGCACATGAAACGCCGACGCTAATTCCGATCGCACGCCGAACGGTCGCTGAGTACCGGTCCAAACATTTAACTGATCTCCGTCCCATTGAGCGACTGCGGCGCGCGGTTCCAGCGGCGCATGCGCGATGAACGCGACCTTGTACGTTGCGTCCAGCCGATGTTGTGCCGAGGCAAGCGCTGAATCGATAGCCGTGGTGTCTGTTGCGCCTGTTTGCTGCGCTCGGCCGCCCCCGCGACCGCCGGATTGTAGGTTGGCCTTGAGGTAGTCGTAAATATTGTTGTTATCGGGCTGCTGTGGAACCGGCTTCCATTCAACTTTAATGGCCTTCAGCGCACGCTCCGCGGTTTGTGGATCTGCTGCAGCGACGCCGACAAAATCGCCATCGCGCACGACCGTGACGCCCGGTATAGTCTGTGCTGCGCTGACATCGAGTGACGCAGCCGTCGCGCCAAAACTTTCCGGCCGGAGTACTTTCCCGTAAAGCATGTCTGGCAATTTCACGTCGGAAGTATATTTGTGACGGCCTGTGACAAAATCGCGGCCATCTACTTTTCTGAGCGGCTTGCCCGCAACGGTCCAGTCGGCTGGCGCAATGAGAGGATCGTCTGCGAGTACGGCAGTCTCAAACGCCTGACCCTGTGCAAGTTGCCCATACGTAATCGAGCGCCTGGTTTGCGGATCCGTGATTTTTCCGGCAGCGGGCACCAGCCGCGCCGCGTCAACGTTCCACTGCTTCGCGGCCAAATTTTTCAGCGTGTCACACGCAACCGATGCTACATGGCGGAGCTGCATTCCCATCCGAGGGGTCGTCTGACTACCGAATGTGCCCGCATCGTAAGGAGTAAGCCTGGTATCACCCATCACCATCGTGATGGATTCGAACGGCGCGCGCAGCTCTTCGGCTACTACTTGCGAGAGCGACGTGCGAATGTTCTGCCCGATTTCCACCTTGCCGGTGAAGACGGTGATTGCGCCATTTTCCGCGATATGCAGCCAGGCGGAAATATCTTTGGGTGCGCCTTGTGCGCCGCCGCGACCGCCGGATTCTCCTTGTTGTTGCTGGGAAATGGCGCCCTTGCTCAATAGAAAAACTGCGATTCCCGTTCCGACAATTTTCGCGAAGTCTCGGCGGTCAAGTTCAAAGTGGTGAACGGGTGGAGTCTGCAGTTCGTAGCGCTCTGGTTCGAGGGCGATTTCGGGGGCAAGTTTCTTATTCATCGCGCGGCTCCCTTCATCATCCGTGCAGCGTCACGGATGGCGGCCACGACGCGCGGATAAGTTCCGCACCTGCAAACATTGCCTTGCATGTACTCGCTGATCTGCGCATCGGTCGGATTCGCGTTCGACTTCAGAAGCGCAACGGCGCTCATAATCATTCCCGAAGTGCAGTAGGCGCATTGCATGGCACCTTCATCGAGAAACGCCTGCTGCACGGGGTGCAGCTTGCCATCGCGTTCGAGGCCTTCAATTGTCGTGATGGATTTCTTGCCGACCGCGCCAACGCTCGTGATGCATGAATGGCGCGGATTGCCGTCGACGAGCACGGTGCACGCGCTGCACTGACCTTCGCCGCATCCGTACTTGCTGCCGGTCAAGTCCAGTTGATCGCGCAAAACGCTCAGCAGGGAAGTGTCTGACGCGGCGTCAATTTTGTACGCCCTTCCGTTGATTTGAAGCTCGGTAATTCTTGCAGTGCTCGTATCGGATGATTGCGTGGGCATTTGGTCACCTTCGCGCGGTTCAAGACTATGTCGCAACGTCAATGCTAGTCCTGCGGTGCGGCCAATTCAATGCCGAGTTTTTTATTCGCTCGTTTGCTCTTGCCGTCAAGCCTTTCAATCCGGCGGGTGAGCCGCGCTTCCCACTTTTGCCATATGGTCTCGTTAAGAGTGAACTCATTTCGACCGCGCAATTGCTGAGAGTGGTTTAAGAGTGCTAGCGCGTGGCGGCTCATCTGAACGGCACGATCGATCACGCGCTCGCGGTGCTCAAAATGAATGGCGAGTTGCTCGCATGCGTCGAGAGTTGCACGAAGGTGGCCTTCGTCGTGCAATTGCGCGGGTTCGCTTACCGCGCCGCGACGTAGAATACGTTCTAGCGTGAGCGACTGTTCGTCAATTACAGATTTCCGAATAGGGACACGATTTGTTTTGCTGCGCGCTGGATTTGGCGGGCCGAGCAGGCTTTCCCACATCTCGACCGCACCCGGAAAATCGCCCGCTCGTTTCGCAAAGCGCGCCAGATCACGGCGCGCAACACGATCGTGTTCCGCCGGCAATCCCGCGGTTAGCGCAGCCTGACAAATCTTCCGTGCGCGGCCGTGTTCGCCGCGGTGGGTTAATAAACGGGATAAGCCAAAGAGGTCGAGCGGGTGCTGCGCACTATCTTTTCCGAAACTCTTATTTTCGGCTCCTGCAACGGATTTGTCCGGCTCCTGCGCACCCGCCACGATTTGTAGAATGTGTCCCGCCAGCGCGGCTAAGCCCCGCAAATCCATTTGATTGTGATGAAAAACTGGCACGAGAGGCGCGCAAAGTCCGCCGCGGACGAAGCTGAAATATGCTTCGGGAATATCGCCGGAATTCATGTCGCCGTCGCGCGTCCAATCGAGTTTCGACCCGGGCGAAACGTGAAGGACGTGCCTTTCAAGTTCAGAGAGGCGCACTGAACTGAGGCGTGGTTTCCAGAGTTGCCGCGCCGGATGCAAAAAATCCAAGTGCGTTGCGGGAGTTCGTGGCGCGATGCTGCGCGTCATGCGGTAACGAGTTTCAAGCAGCGGCCAGTCGAAACTTTTTCCGTTGAATGTGACGAGCACTCGTCGCTCGGCAAGCCTTTCATCGAGCGCAAGCAGTAACGAATGTTCCTCGCCAAAGTCACGCATGAAAAGTTGTTCGATTTGCAGCCCGCCGGAATCCCACCAGGCTAGGCCAACGAGGAATACGTAGGTTCCAGATCCGCCGACGAGTCCGGTTGTTTCCGTGTCCAGAAAAAGCCATTGGGATGGATCAGCGGCCAATGCTGCATCACACGGTGCACGGTGCCTTTTCAAATTGTGTTTTTGCGCCGCCGCGTTTTCAGCAAGTAGAAGACTCAATGCTTGCTGAGCGCGGGCGTCGCCGGCATGGAAGCATTGTTCCGGCGTTGCAAACCACCGGCGAATCACCAGATGCTCTCCAAAGCGATTGCGTTGGACGGTTGCGCCTGTTAGTCGGGCAAGCTCGCCCGCATCGGTTTCGGCAGGCAAAGTTTCACGCACCGGAATTTCTGCTGATGCGTTCTTTCGCGACGGTCGAAGCGCGGCGACTCGAGAGAACTTGTCGTTCAATGCGCCGTGAGAACTCAATCTCGCTCCATCAATTCAATTCTGTTGCCGAAGGGATCATCCACGTGGATGCGCCGGTAGCCATCAACAGCGACGTCGGGCTTGGCGGCATATCCGAGACGCGTGCAACGCGCGATGATTTCCGCAAGTCCTTCCACCACCAGCGCCGGATGAGCTTTCCTCGCTGGTCGAAAATCTGCTTCAACACCAAGATGAATTTTCACCGCGCCCTGTTCAAACCACGCGCCACCGCGCTTCGCCAAATCTGGCGGCTTCGGAACTTCAGTTAGGCCGAGCACGCCGGCATAGAATGCGCGGGCGCGTTCTTCTTCACCCGGCGGCATCGCCAGTTGGACGTGATCAATGTTTTGCACTTTTACCTGCATATTTTTCTACGCTCCCAGTCGATCGAGAATTGCGAGCGCGGCTTCCTTCGCGCGCTCATTACCTTCGCTGCCCGGACCAACGCATGAAGGACAGCCTTTTTCGCACGTGCAAGCGGCGATCAGTTCACGAGTTTTGCGCAGTAGCAGTCCGTGCGCGTGGAACAACGGTTCGCTGAAGCCGATGCCGCCCGGATACGCGTCATACAAATACAAGTTCGGCTCAAAGAATTCTTTCTCGGGCGCGCCGGAAGTAATTTCCGCCAGCTCGGGCGTAGGCTCCCAACCTTCAGCGCCCGGCGCGATGCCTGGTGAAGGCGGCCGCTCGCCGAGCACAATTCCCAAATCGCGTGCGTCGCACATCAGCAACAGCGTGGCCACGGTGTGCAGTGCGTGCAGCAATCCGCGCATGCCGTCCTGGCGTTCGCTGACGGCGTAGGGAAGTGATGCCACCAGCTCGCGATCCAGCGTTGTCCAACACGCCGTCGTGTGCATTTCATTTTCGGACAATTCCAATTTGCCAGCGCCCACGTTTTCGTGCGTGAAGAATTTTATTTTCTTGAAGCCCACCACTTGCGATCGGGCCAATACATCTCCGTGCACTCGTGAGGCGTGCAAATCCACGTTTTCGCCGCCTGTTTCTCGCGTCACTCGCGCGTGATCGGCAATTTCCAGCACGCGCACCTGCGTGTAGCGGATCGCGTCCGTGTAATAGTCCACGTCCACGCGCTTCACATACGCCTTGCGCTCGTCGAAATCCATTCGCTCCACGTGATATTGCGTTCCCTGGTGCAGATAAATCGCCTTGGGATGCACAGTTGTGAGCGCGCTGGAAAAATCCACCTCGCCAATTACTTCCGGCGCGTCTGTAACGTCCACGATCACGAAATTGTCCGAGGTCACCGAGCGCAGGCTCACCGTGTCGGCAGGATACGCTTCCTGCGTCCAATGCCAGTGTTCGCCGCTGCGATGCAGAAAGCCCGCCTCAGCCATGCGTTCGCAAAGCGCCGGCACATCTACGATGCCGAATTTGTCGTGAGCGGAAATCGGCAACTCAAACGCCGCGCATTTCAAATGATTTACGAGCACCTCAAGATTGTCCGGCTGAATGTAGGCATGCTCCGGCGAGCGCCCGAAAAAATAATCCGGATGCCGCGCGACGTACTGATCCAGCGGAGACGAACTTGCCACCATCACCGCGCACGAACTTCCGCTGCGGCGTCCAGCGCGTCCGGCGCGCTGCCAGGTCGAGGCGATCGTGCCGGGATAGCCTGCCATCACCACCGCGTCGAGCGAGCCGACATCAATTCCCAATTCCAGCGCATTGGTTGTGACCACTCCACGGATACGGCCTTCGCGCAAACCTCGCTCAATTTCGCGCCGCTCGCCCGGCAAGTATCCGCCGCGATATCCGCGCACGCTCTGAGGTGATCCCGGCGCTGCGGGAAATGCCTGTTGCAAATACGTGAGAAGAACTTCGGTGTGAAGACGGCTATTCGCAAAGACCATCGTTTGCAAATTGCGTTTCAGAAATTCCTGCGCCAGCCGAGAAGTTTCATGAATGTAACTGCGTCGGATACCGAGATATCGATTAACGACGGGCGGATTGTAGAACACAAAAACTTTTTCAGCGGCGGGCGCGCCGTTCTCGTCCAGCACTTCCACCTTGTTCTCAATTAAACGACTCGCAAGCTCGCCGGGATTCGCAATCGTCGCCGAACTACAAATGAATTGCGGTGTCGAACCGTAAAAACTGGCGATGCGTCGCAGTCGGCGCAGCACGTTGCAAAGGTGACTTCCAAAAACTCCACGGTACGTGTGTAGCTCATCCAGCACGATGTAGCGCAAATTCTCAAACAATCGCTGCCACTTCGTATGGTGAGGCAAAATTCCCGCGTGCAGCATGTCCGGATTCGTCAGGACGATATGGCCCTTCTCGCGAATTGCCGAGCGTGCGTCGGAAGGAGTGTCGCCGTCGTACGTGTACACGCCGAACGCGTTATCAACGCGCTTGGCCAGGTCGTGCAACTCGGCAAGTTGATCCTGAGCCAGCGCTTTGGTGGGAAAAAGGTAGAGCGCGCGGGTGTCCGTGTTTTCCAGCACCGCGTTTACCACCGGCACGTTGTAGCAAAGAGTTTTTCCGGAGGCCGTGGGTGTTACGACAACCACATTTTTCCCAGCGCGCACCATTTCCGCCGCAGCCGCCTGATGTGTATAAAGCTGCGAAATTCCCTTTGCAGAAAACGCCGCGGCAAGTTCAGGCCGCACCCATTCCGGAACCGGCGCAAATTGCGCGTCGCGTGCGGGGATATGGTGAATCGCAGTAATGACTTCGCCGGTGGTGTCACGCGCTGCAAGAAGCTCAAGAACTTCGCGGATTTCGCGAACGCGTGACAATGCGTTGCTGCCCGCAGTGCGTACCGCCAGGGTTTGTGCCATCGCGCCTCGCTGCCGTGCTTCGCCTTTTGTTCGCTTAAGCTATCATGCCACGCAATTCCGTTCAACTGGGCGAATTTGCAGGATTTTCTGAAACGCAAACTGCTACGCGGGTCGATGATACGGTGAGCTTCGCGAGCTAAAGAGGAGAAGTAATCCGCCCGCAGCGGTCAGCGCCGCCGCATAGACAAATCCCGCTGCCGGCGACACCGCCGTCCAAAGAAATCCCACCACGATGCTCGAGAAAAAATCTCCGATGCCGTTCACTGTCGCCAGCACGCCGTATCCAGTGGCGCGCACTTCTTTTGGCAACAGTTCGGCGGCGACGCTTTTCTCCAGCGTATCTTGAATCGCCACATATAATCCCGCCAGTCCAAATAGTCCGATGAGCTCAGGCAAGCGTGGCGGCGCAAAAATAAATCCGACGGACATCACGGCTGCCAATAAGTAACCAACAATCAAAATTCCGCGCCGGCCAAACTTGTCACCCAATAATCCCGCCGGATAACTCGCGGCCGCATAAATCAGGTTGTGAAATGTGTACAGCGCGACAGCAATCCCGCCCGCGCGCACAATCCCATAAGTTGGTGTGAGCAACTGCACCGCGCGGAGAATCAATAACGTGTGCGCGAAATCGCCCAAACCAAATAGCGCGACGCATTTCAGAAACTGTCGAAAACTGCGTGGCAGCCGCGCCAGGCTTGCAGTGAAGGGAAGTGGATGATGTTCGCCACTACGCGTGCTCGAGGGCACGAGAGTTGCAATGGCTAACGCCGCAAGCGCGCCCGGCAAAAGCGTCCAGCGCATCGCCATACGGACACTCATCACCGCGACGAGTGCTGTAGCGCACAACGGCCCCAGAACCGCGCCCACGGTATCCATCGTGCGTTCAAAACCAAATGCGCGGCCAACTAGCGCGGGTGGAACGGCGTCTGTCAAAAGCACATCGCGTGCGGGCCCACGAATTCCGCGGCCCATCCAACCAATTGCACGCGAAGCAAGCACTTGTGGCCATGCTCCAACAAATCCGAACGCAAAAGTGGAAAGTCCGGTTAGTAGATATCCAGCGACGGCAACCGGCTTGCGTAGGTGGGGCCGGTCAGCAATCCATCCACCGGCTAGTTTCGCGAAACTCGAAAGTCCGTCGGCTACGCCTTCGATTACGCCCAGCGCGTAAGCAGGTGCGCCAAGGCCGGCCAGCAGTATCGGCAGCAGCGAAGTGCCAATTTCATGTCCCCAGTCGGAGCACAAACTTGCGAGGCCGATACCGAAGACGCCGCGCGTAAGCCATCGCTGGCGCGTGTTGCTCGGTTCTTTAGAAGGCGTCGCCATCGGGAAGGGGACGCTGAGATTCTAAACGAGTTGCCGCAGTTTTGCCTCCCACTGACTTCAGCAAGTCATTCAGCACATCCGGCGATTTCCAATCGTTGCCGTGATACCACCTGAAAATCTTCCCGTCGGGAGCAATGATCGCAGTGCTCATGGAATGAACAATTTGTCCCTGGTCTTCCTGCACGACGATGCCGAAAAACTTCCCCATTTCTGTCATTTCGTCCGCTGACGTCACTGCAAATTCCCAGTGATCAAACGCTCTGTCTCCACTCGCCTTCAAATATCCCTCGCCATACGTTCGCAGCACGCGCGGTGAGTCATTCTTTGAATCAAAGCTAATGCTCAGCAGGTGAGTTGACGCGAAGGCGTTCGGGTTTTTCCTCAACGATTCTTCAATCAACGAGAAGTTTGTATTCATTAAGGGGCAATAGTCCGGCAGTGGGCAGCGAGTATAAATAAATGTAAGCAAGACCGCCTTGCCTCTAAATTGGCTCAGAGAAATCCTCTTGCCGTCTTGATTTACGAGTTTGAAGTCCGGTACCTCCTCGCCCGGTTGCCGTTGAACTCCGCCCCTGCCGGAAGGCAGTGGCGCTCCACTTGCCTTCTTCGTAACCACAATCTTTTCTAATGTTGGATGACCGTCGGTCACGACAAGGTCCGCGTGGATCTCGTCGCCCGGCGTAAGGCTATCCAGGGAATGAGCGTCACTCACCGGATACAGCATCGCCATCGCACCCATAAACCCAGGGATGGCTTCGTGGTCCACAACGATTTGTTGTTGTGGCTTGTCGATCGATATGATCTTGCCCTTGAGCGTGTACCTGCTCTCACCGGCTTGGATCTTCTCTGGAGTGGGTCCGGTGTTGCACGCCGCGAACAAAAGGCTCATGCCAACAAGTGCAAGTACAGGGACAAAAGTCCTCAGGCCGTTCGTGAGACCTCGAAATTGCCTGTTCACAGGATTCCTCTCTTTTGACTCAGCTTTTAACTCGATTCTGAGCGTAGGCCAAATTCTCAGTAATGAAAACGCCAGCGAAGCTGCGCGTAAATCTCTCGCGGATTGTTGTAGTGAACTCCGCCAAACGTCAGGCTGTTATCAATCAACAAGTGCCGATTCGCAACGTTCAACGCCGTGACGGACAACGAGAACCGTTCGCCAAATTCCTTACCGGCCGTAACGTCAAAAGTGGTGTGACCCGGCAAATGATCTGGACCTCCGGGAACGGCGTCGCCGTTCGTAAAGCCCGACCCGTAATACACATTTGTGGATGCAAATGTATGCAACGGGAGATTCACGTCAAATCCCGCGTTCAGCGTGTTCCGCTGGTCGTGGTCCAACAGGAAAAATCCCGAAGGCGGCGAGAAATCCGTCAAGCCTCCATTGATTGCCCCCGCGCCGTATGCAATTTGATTGGAATATGCCAGGTGAACTTGCCCGCGATGCCACAACCGAGGCGAGCGAACTGTCACTTCCCATCCGCGAATCAGTCCTTCATTGATCGTCAGTGGAAAGAAAATATTGGAATCGCCCACATTGTTATGGTCGAAGAAGTTTGTGGCATGCGTATGGAAACTATCGATATCGAGCGACCATCCGCGATAAGGCACGCTCACGCCGAATTGATATTCGGTGTCCCGTTCGCCGCGCAACGGAATGAATCCCAAATCATTTGCGTTCACAAATTGCAGCAGCGGTCCGCTCGCCGTAATCAGTGGCGGAGCCTGATAAAACTTCCCGTAGAACCCGCGAAATATCCAATGGAGACGTGGCACCGTGATTGCAACCCCGACACGCGGGCTGGCGACATTTTCGGAAATGCTCCCGGAAAAGAATGATTCCCGAATGCCGCCATTTATGTTCAACCACGAAGTGATCTGGAATTTGTCTTCCACAAAGATTTCCGACAGGTGTCCGGAAACGATTTCGCGATCCCGAAAATTCGGATTGCTGTCGTCGTTGAAGATCAGTCCGAAGAATTGGTTATCCCGCTGCCAGAATCCATAGAAACCGGCCGAGATGTTGTTTCGCGCCACCACGCCGCTAATCGTGGCCTGGCCGCCGGCGTAGGTGGAAGCGCGATTATCGGTCGTGCTCGTTGGGAAATCATTCGGATCACTGTTGTAGTTTGCGCTGTTGAAATGAAACAGCGGAGAAAGCGTCATCAGCCAGTTGGACTTGAATGTGTGAACCCACGAAAAGTTTATAAATGTATCGGCCTCGTGCTCGCCGTCCGCCAGCAGATCGCCTGGCGCATTTGGAATCTGGTAGTAGTCCTTCCGTAGAGATGTCACCAGCCTCAGCTGATTTGCGGAATTCACATTAAAGATCAAGGAACCAAAGCCGCCGTATCCATTTTCCGCGTCGTGGATAATCTGTCCCACTGGCGTTTCAAGTCCCAGATCGCTGCGATTGCCGTTTAAGCTGCCGTAGTAAGCAAAACGATCCGTGTGGCTGCCGCAATTCACGGCATCATTTGTTTGCAGGAAACTTCCGAAGCTCGTGACCAACTCGCACTGATTGTTGCGCTCGAATCCCGTGCGCGGTAGCACGTTAAATACTCCGTACGTGCGATCTCCGTACTCCGCGTCGTAACTTCCGCGCTGCATTTCCATGTAATCAACGTCTTTCGGGTCGAATTGCGGTCCAACATTGCTCGCGATATTCGTATTGGGAACTGGCACACCGTCCACCAGCCAACTGACCTGGTGTCCGCCGCGAACATGCAACTGGTCGTGAGTGAAATACGCGCCCGGAACATAGTCGGTAATCATCGCCAGACTATTTGTGCGGTCCGCGCCGGGCGTCATCTGAATATCCTCGCGATTCACGACAGTTGTTGGCGTCACCGAGTCAGGCGTAGCGGTAACCGGCTCTGCGGTCACCGAAACGGATTGAGTCGCCGTGGCCAGGGCCATCGGAAAATGCAATACGGGGGCCGAGCCGGAACTCACAGAAATGTTTTGCTCAACATTTTGGAAACCATCTGCCGCCACCGTGACGGAATAATCACCAATCGGTACGGCATTGAACACAAACTCCCCGTCATCGTTCGTGGACTGAGTTTGTTTCCAGTCGGATAGCTTCGCCTTCAGAGTAATCGTTGCCCCGTGGATGGGCCGATGCTGAGGATCGTGGACAATCCCTCTTACAGACCCAAATATCGTTGCAAAAACAGCGGCCGTGCTGCACAACGCTAGTACAATTGCAATGCAGATTCGTGCTCGCATATGGCCTTTACTCTCCTACAGGAATGAAATGAAATTCGCCCGCGCGAGACACACCTCCGCACGGCTTGTTGCTTGAAAAATTGGCGAACTAGGAGAGGCTGGTTCGAGGAGGGGGTATATCCGGAATTTGTGAAACAGGATGTTCCGGCCCTGGAGCTGAAACCGAAACCGTGTCCTGGGTTGAGCTGCGGACGATCTGCATCCGTGCAGATAAGACAAAAAGCCCTATGTTGACTGCATTTTCCTTGCTGGTTCCGCACGCGCCCATCTCACACTCGCGCAAGGAGTCAGATTGTTCGCCCATCGCACAGTCCGGCATTTCATGATGGGACTGATAGTGAGCTGCAGAATGTGTAGGGCGCGGACACATGCCCGCAGCGCAGCACTCCATTCCGGTGGGAGCAAATGCCGCGGCCAGTGGCGCGGCGTACATGCCGACGAGCGCCACAAGTAGCAAGCAGGTTGTGACTCGGCGAACCAATTAGGTTGCTCCAGCACACATATTAACCATCCGCGCCGCAGCCGTCAACGCATCAGCGCTCAGCCGGATGGTGACCGTCGCGTGCAATAACTTTCGCGGCGTACTTGACATTTTCTAGTGCGGGCCGCTATATCAAGATACATGGCCCAAACATATTTAATCTTTGACTTCGGCACCAGCGAAGATGTGGCTCTGCAAGCTCGCCACCGGCTCGACAGTTGGCGACAGGCGTTCCATTTAACAAACAAGCTTGAATACAAACTTGAACGCAACGCCGCGAAAAAAGACGACGCTCCGGACCATTTGAAGCTGATCGTGCGACTGGACTTTTCGGACCACGAAAAACTTTCCCACCAGCGGTGGGTGGATCGAATTCCGTCCGAGCCGCCGTTCAAGGACGCTTCGCCGAAAGTCGTGCGTCCGGGCGAATCGGATTTCGCCGGTTCGGTCACACTTTTCGATTCGCTGGATCAGGCGCAGCGCAGCTCTGAACGCCCGGCGCGCAATCGTTAGCGGCGTCAAAGGGGCATCGTTCGAAGTCCGGCGAATCAGTTGGCGAGATATGCTGCACGAGTTCAACAACATTTCGTCAAAATGACCGTAGTAGTTCCGCTAGATTCGCTATAATTGTGCGGTTGAACTGCCTCCGGTAAAGTAAGGGATCGACACATGCCCGTTCAGACGCGCTCAAAGCCGGTGAAGTCCGCCACAACTAAGCATCACGGGCTTGGCGAAAAGCAGCTCGTCCAGATGTATCGCACTATGCTTCTCTCCCGACGGTTGGACGATCGCGAGATTCAGCTGAAGCGTCAGAACAAAATTTATTTTCAAATCAGCGGCGCGGGACACGAAGCAGTTCTCGTTGCCGCCGGGCAGCTGCTGAAGCCCTCTTACGATTGGTTCTGCGCTTATTATCGCGACCGCGCGCTCTGCCTCGCTCTGGGAATGACGCCCTACGAAATGCTCCTCCAAGCCGTTGGCGCGAAGGACGATCCCAGTTCCGGCGGACGTCAGATGCCGTCGCACTGGGGCCATCCGAAACTAAACATCGTCAGCCGCTCTTCGCCAACCGGCACGCAATTCCTGCATGGCGTGGGCATCGCGGAAGCCGCGTTTTATTACGACGAACATCCCAAGGCGCTAAAGGCCGCGGTTCAAGCTCCGCTCGGCAAATACGTCACGCACCACGGCGATGAAGTCGTTTACATTTCTTCAGGCGACGGCGCCACGAGCGAAGGTGAATTCTTCGAGTCGCTGAACACGGCTTGCCAAAAGAAATTGCCCGTTATCTATCTGGTGGAAGACAACGGCTACGCCATTTCCGTTCCGGTCGAAGTGCAAACGGCCGGCGGAAGTATTTCCAAGCTCGTCGCCGGATATCCCGGCTTGCTCATTCAGGAATGCGACGGCACGGATGTTCTGGAAAGCTACGCCGCATTTCAGCGCGCCGTCGAATATTGCCGCGCGCACAAAGGCCCCGCCCTGATTCACGCGCACGTCACGCGCCCCTATTCACATTCGCTATCCGATGACGAAAAACTTTATAAATGCGAGGAAGAGCGCTCCGACGAAAACCGCCGCGATCCGATTCCAAAGTTTGCCCAGTTCCTCGTAAGCGAAGGCATCCTGAATAAGCAACAACTCGGGAAAATTGAAACCGAAGTCGAACTCGAAGTCCGCGAAGCCGCCGACAAAGCGCTCGCCGCCGAATTGCCCGCGGTAGATTCCATTTTGAAATGGATCTATTCGCCGGATATAAACGCAACTTCAAAGTCCTTCGACGTTGCCCCCCAATTTAAGGGCGAACCAAAGACCATGGTCGAAATGGTTTCCACAACGCTTTCGTCGGAAATGGCGCGCGACGAACGCATCATCGTTTTCGGCGAGGACGTTGCCGATGTTAGCCGCGAAGAAAACATCGATAAGGTGAAAGGGAAGGGCGGCGTCTTCAAAGCCACCTCCGGCTTGCAGCGCACGTATGGCGCCGGACGCGTTTTCAATTCGCCGCTGGCGGAAGCCAACATCGTCGGGCGCGCCATTGGCATGGCAATTCGTGGCCTGAAGCCGGTAGTCGAAATTCAATTCTTTGACTACATCTGGCCGGCCATGATGCAGCTTCGCAACGAACTTGCTTTAATGCGTTGGCGCTCAGCGGGTGGATTCGCGAGCCCCGCCGTGATCCGTGTTCCTATCGGCGGATATCTCACCGGCGGCGCCATCTATCATAGCCAGTGCGGCGAAACTATTTTCACGCATTGCCCGGGCTTGCGCGTTGTGATGCCTTCCACGGCGCTCGATCTTGCCGGCCTCCTGCGCACTTCTATCCGTTCCGATGATCCCGTGATGTTCTTCGAGCACAAGCATCTTTATCGCCAGCCCTATAATCGCTCTGCGGACCCCGGCCCGGATTACACGATTCCTTTCGGCAAAGCCCGAGTGATGCGCGAAGGAAACGACGCCACCATCATCACCTACGGCGCGCTCGTTCACCGCGCCGAAGTGGCCGCCGCCCAACTGGAACGTGAAGGCGTTTCCGTCGAGGTTGTCGACCTGCGATCGCTCTCTCCCTACGATTGGGAAGCCATCGCCGCCAGCGTCACCAAGACCAATCGCGCAATCGTCGCGTACGAGGATACCCTTTCCTGGGGCTACGGCGCCGAAATCGCCGCCCGCATCGCGGACGAGCTATTTGGTGACCTGGACGCACCCGTGCGCCGCGTGGCCGCCATGGACACGTTCTGCGCCTACCAGCCTAAGCTGGAAGATGAAATCCTGCCCCAGACCGAAGACATTGTCTCCGCCGTCCACGACCTGCTGGCGTACTAAATTCTGTTTGAACGGCGGAACCTTTTCACACCCTCGTCCGTATAAGAGGGTAGAATCGGCGCGGCATTCCAGAGTGGTTTAGCGCGAAACTTCAGTAAGCGCCCAGGAACTTGGAACCGCACAGGAGGCGACAAATGTACTGCTCATCATGCGGCCGGGAAATTGTGAACGAATCAAACTTTTGCTATTTGTGTGGCGCGCGACAGACTAGCGCCGCCTCTTATTCGTATCCGCGCCCGCACCGCCGCTTGGAACGGTCGGTCACAGATTCCAAGATTGCCGGCGTTTGCGGCGGCCTGGCGGAATACTGGGATATGGATTCGACCATGGTCCGGCTGATCTGGGTCCTGCTGATTATTTTCCCGGTGCCGTTTGTCCCAGCGATACTTGGCTATTTTGTGGCCTGGATTGTCATGCCGAAAGCAGACTATCCGGTTTACGCGCAGGCGCCAACGCCGGTCCCGCCAGGCGGCTCGCAGAGTCAAGCGCGCTGAACTCGAGAATCTTCGGGAGCATTTCGGATTTGTGAATTGCTCTCGCTGAATCCCTGGCTCGCCGTCCTAGTCGTACACTTCCTTCGCGCCCGTTCTACTCATACCTCAACGCAACAATCGGATCGGTCCGCATCGCGCGCCGCGCGGGAATGTAGCATGCGGCGAGCGCCACGCCAATTAGCAGCACCGCAACACCAGTCAACGTAACTGGATCTGTCGGGCTTACCGCAAATAGCATCTTGGACATCAAGCGCGTCAGGCCAATTGCCGCCGCAAGTCCGATACCCACTCCTACTACCGCCATTCTAATTCCTTGGCCTAGCACCAGCTTCAGCACATCACCTTGTTGCGCGCCCAACGCCATGCGTATTCCTATTTCGTGCGTTCGCTGTCCGACCAGATAAGAAATCACTCCGTAGATTCCGATGCTCGACAGCACCAGCGCCAGCGCGGCAAACACTCCCAGCAGAATCATCGAAAATCTACGCGCCGCCAACGAATCGGCGACGATTTCATCCATCGTTCTCACGCCGTACACGACTTCGTTGCTGTTCATCTTTGCCATCGTCGCCCGGATCACGGGGGCCACGTCTCCCGGCGGCGCTCCTGTTCGAGCCACCAAGCCGATGCCGCTTGCAACCAATGGCATGAGCCGGTCCGGAATCTGCATGAACGGCAAATATATTTGTGCTCGAATCGATGCCGTCGCATCGGAATCAAGTCCCCAATGTTTCACGTGCCCGGCAATTCCGATGATTTCCGGTTGTGAATCCAGAATGGCCAGATTGATGCGTTTTCCGATCGGGTCTTCGTTCGGGTAGTATTTGCGGGCGAATACTTCATCAATCACCACAACAGGCTGAGCATGCTCGTTTTCCTGCTCGGTAAAGAACCTACCCCGCAGCAATGGAGTTCCCATCGCCTTCAGGTAATCCGGTTCGACCAGGTAGAAAAGCGCTTCCGTCATTTCCTGTTGGGTGGCGGGTTTTGGCTGACCCTCCTTCCAGAACGGCAGTTCGGAATCGCCTGACATTGGCAGCGATCCGCCTTGCAGGGAAACGGCTTGCACTCCCGGTATCGCCGTCAAAACTCCATGTATCTGGCGCAACACAGCACGAAGTCCCTGCGGATTTTGCCCCAGCCCCGGCGGCAGCGTCATATCAAACGTCAGAACATTGTGGGGATTAAATCCGGGATTCACGTTCCACAGTGCCGTCAGGCTACGAATCATCAATCCAGCGCCAACCAGAAGCACCAGCGCCAGCGCCAATTCAATCGCCACAAATGTGCTTTGCGCCTTGTGCCGCGCGCCGCTCGATCCTCGGCCGCCTTCCTTTAAAGTTTCCGATACGCTGGTTCGTGACATTCTCAACGCAGGCGCCAGTCCAAATAGTATTCCGACGATCAGGGATATCCCCAGCGTGAACAGCAGAACGTGCGTATCCAGCCCCACTTCATGAGCCCGCGGCAACGCCTGCGGAAGAGTTCGCAACACCGCCTTCGTGCCCGAATACGCGACCAGAAGACCCAGGCTGCCGCCGGCAATCGCGAGCAGCACACTTTCCGTCAGAAGCTGGCGGATTACTCGCGCGCGACCCGCCCCCAGCGCAGTCCTGATCGCAAACTCTCTCGTGCGGCCAGTCGAGCGCGCCAGCAGCAAGTTCGCTACATTCGCGCAGGCGATCAACAGCACAAATCCGACGGCACCCAGAAGCACCAGTAAAACGGGCTTAATATCGCCAACCAGGTCGTCTTTAAACGGAACCAGTGCGATCCCCATTCCTTTGTCTGCCTCTGGATAAGCCCTGGCTAGATCCCGCGCAACCTGATCCATATCGGCTTGAGCTTGTTGAAGCGTGACTCCTGGCTTCAGGCGGCCAAACGCGTGCGCCCCCAAACTGACTTTCCGGTCGCGAAATGTTGGATCGTCCCACTGGCCGATTGGGATGTAAACGTCGCTCGCATGTTCGTAAAGACTGAAGCTCGCGGGAATTATGCCAACCACGACGTAGGCTTTGCCCGTCAACGTAATGGATTTTCCGACCATGTCTGGTGACGATCCGAACTTGCGCGCCCACAGTCCAGCACCAATCAGTGCTACCGGCGCCGCGCCGACCTGATCTTCTTCTGGACGGAATGTTCTGCCGGCAATGGGCTCCACGCCCATCACGCTGAAGAAATCGGCAGAGATCATCACGCCGCGTACGCGTTCGCCCTCGCCGACTCCCGTCAAAATCAAGTCGTCGCTTCGCCGTGCCGCCAGCCACGAAAATGACCGGTTATTTTTCTGCCAATCGACAAAATTGAGATAGGTCACTGAACTGTGGCCAAAATCGCTCGTGTTCGCGTAAACGGAAATCAATCGCTCCGGCTCGGAGTAGGGCAGCGGGTTCAGGAGCACGCCATTCACCACGGAAAACAGCGCGCTATTCGCACCGATGCCCAGAGCGAGCGTCAGAATTGCGATGGCCGTGAACCCCGGCGTTTTTGCAAGTGTCCGAATTCCGTAGCGAATATCCTGAAGCAATGTATTCATGTCGCCCCACGATCGCGGCTGTCACGTCAGACCTGATGGAGTATGCGCGAGCCACTACGCATCGTAGAGTCCATACGGACTCATCATCTGAAACGAAACAGGCGGGCAATTTGTTCCGAAGAATCTCTTGCTCTTTACGGTTTTGGCTTCGAGCGGGGTTTCGAGCTTCGTGCAAAGAACGCATGATCCAAAGAGATGCTGCCAGCGCCAAAACTTGCCAGCGCCAGCGCAGCAGCTCCGAGTGCCAGCGCAAATTGATATTCGGGCACGGCTTTAATCCCATTCACCAGGTGAACTTTCCAGATAGCGACACCCATTTCGATTGCCAGCAGCAAGGCCACCGGCCGCGTCGCCAGTCCCAGCGCCAGCAAGACTCCGCCTCCAATTTCCAGCGCCACCGCGATGTACGCGAAGTAAGCCGGCAAGCCAACACCCACCATGTATTGCTCCGCGCCGGAAATGCCGTGTTCGATCTTTGGATATCCGTGATAAATAAACAGCAGCGCCAGCATGCCTCGCAATACCAGCAACGTAAATGGCCTCAGGCGATCTAGAAAGTCCACGTGAATCTCCCGCACTCAGAATGTATTCGCGGCCGGATCGATTTCGGCTTCGCTGGCGCAGCATGATAGCAGACTGCACGCCGTCGGCGCTTTTACCGGCAGGAAATTCGCCATTCCGGCATCCAGACAATTACCGTGCGTAGTGTAGAATTAATCGCGCCAATGGAGAAACAGCCTGATGCACGGTAGTTCGCGAAAATTAATTATCGGAGCGCTCGTTCTAATCGTTGCCGCTGTTCTCTATTGGAAATTTCATCCCAGTCAACGCGCCGGCGACGAAGCATATGTAGCCGAGCCAACGGTCACCGTCTGGAGCACCACTGCTCAAGTACGCCAGACCGCCGCCGAACTTCATTGGGGCGAAAGAGTCGAAGTGCTCGGTCATAGCGACACGTTTACAAAGGTGCGCACGATTAGAGGCGTCACCGGTTGGGTTGACGCTCGCCGGTTGGTGGATGGTCCGACCTGGCTGCGCGAAGAGCAACTCGTAACGAAGGCGCGGCCAATGCCGCTGCAAGCGTTTGGGCGGACGAAGGGTACCACGAATCTCCGCCTCGACCCCGGACGCCAATCGCCGCGCATCTATCAGTTGCCCGGCAGCGTGCATGTTTCCGTTCTCGCTCGCGCCGTAGCCGACGGAGCTCCTTCGCCGCAGGGTTCAGGTCGGGCCGCAAAACAAAAATCCGCCTCAGACAAACCTGGAGCAGACAAGTCCGCAGCAGAAAAAGCCGAACCACCCAAGCGCGAAGACTGGCTATTCGTCACTGTTACACCAACCACATCCTCCAGCACTCCCAGTCAGAGCAGCGCCGATTCGTCTCAGGCAAACCAAGCGCTTCTCGTCACCGGCAATGATCCCGCACGGCAGCCCGCCGCCGCAGGCGGTACGCCCGTCCCGCAACTTGCCGGATGGGTGCTCGCACGCTTCATCGAGTTGAGCCTGCCCAGTACCTTGCGTGGTTACGCCACTTCCGCGGGCCTGCATCCTGTGGCATGGTTTGTGCTGAACCGAATCCCAACATCTCAAGGAGACAAGCCGCAGTATCTGGTTGCGGGCACAACGGGCGGAGAAGGCCAAACCTGTGACTTCAGTTTAATCCGCGTGTACACCTGGGGCGGAGGGCGCCAACGCTACGAAACCGCCTACATCGAAAGCGATTTCTGCGGCTACTTTCCAATCATCCTAGAAAAGCCGACGGGCAAAGGCGACACGATATTTCATTTCACAGCCCTCACAGAAAAAGAACCGCGTCAGGAACGCACTTACGTTATGCACCAGACTTCAGTTCGCCGCGTGCGTGGAGATGAGCCCGGCGTAAGACCTACCGCCAAACCGAAACATCGCTGAACGCAATTCCACCTGCACCGTCATTTCACCCAGCCTCGTTCTTCGCGTCAACGCCACTCTAGTCGGCAACTTGAAAACACAATTACTAATTTGGGATTGCCTTCATCACGGCTGTAACGCAGTAATTGTATGGGGAAGAAAACCGTCTCCGTTTTATTCTCTCTTACAGGTATTCTCAGTGTTCTTCGAGCCCACGCGGTAAGCCGCTCCCGAACAACAATCCAATTCTCCGCTCGTGCTACGATTCAAAAGTTTATGCGCGCACCTGTGCCACCGCTCGAAATAGTGAACTTCGCTTCATGCGACGCCAACTTCACTCAATGCTTATCTTCCGCGCCGATGTCGCGCTGCAAGTCTTACGTCTCAGTTTGAACTAACTAGAAAGAGCGACCATGACGCTGCTACTCACCGAAAAAGATGTTCGCGAACTTCTCACCATGCGTGACGCCATCACCGCCGTCGAAGAGGTCATGCGCCGCCAGGCCACCGGAGAGGCAATCGTCCATCCGCGCCATCGTCTCGAACTGCCCGACAAAGGCTTTCTCCATTACATGGCGGGCGCAGACGTAACCGCAGGTATTGTCGGCATGAAGCTTTACACCAGCGTTCACGGCGCTCTCCGCTTTCTCGTTCCACTTTACCGCTCAGCAACGGGTGAACTTCTCGCTCTCGTCGAAGCCGAATATCTCAGCATGATTCGCACCGGCGCAGCCAGTGGAGTCGCGACGCGTTACATGTCCCGTGAAAATGCGCAAACGCTCGCCCTCATCGGTTCCGGCACTCAAGCCCGCGGACAAATCGAAGCTATGGCCGCAGTTCGAAATCTCACAGACATCCGCGTGTTCAGCAGAAGCGCCGAACGCCGTGCGCAATTCGCAAACGAAATGGAAGACAAGCTGGAAATTCCGGTAAATCCAGTCGACTCCGCCGAAGCCGCCGTCCACAACGCCGACATCATTGTCACCGCTACCACCGCCAACAAAGCCGTGGTCGAAGGCGAATGGATCGCCCCGGGTGCGCACGTCAACGCCATCGGCGCGAACTTCCCGCAAAAGCGCGAACTCGACGACGCCGCAATTCACCGCGCTTCGCGCATCGCAGTGGATTTCATAGAACAGGCAAAAATGGAAGCGGGCGATTTGATTCAGGCCTTCGCCGCGAACGCCACACGGTGGAATTCCGTCCATGAACTTTCGGAAATTATCACTGGCAAATTCCCCGCGCGCGAAGGCGCAAATGAAGTTACTCTTTTCAAATCCAGTGGAATTGCAATCTGGGATGTGGCCGTAGCGGCGAAAGTTTACGAATTGGCACAGGCAAAAGGACGTGGCACACGAATTCCGTTGTGGGAGACGAAGTCGAAGACGGAAACTAAATCTTAGGGCCGCGCTGCCCGAGCCGCTTAACGAGCGCGTCATGCAAACGCTCGCGCACATCTTCAGGAAGCGGCGCTGGCTCGGCATTGCAGAATATTTCAATCGTCTTGCGCGTGGTGTTCACAACCACCCGGCAGTTCTGACAATCCATCAAGTGTTGTTCCAGGTCGGCTCGCACAGAAACGTCCAGCGCGCCATCCAGATATTCCGTCAGCTCGGCGATCAGTCCCTGGCAGTTCAATGTGCGGCACTTCCTTGGAAGTAGGGATGGAGCATTTCGCGCAATTTCAGACGCGCGCGCAGCAGCCTTGATTTTACCGCGGAAATGCTGATTCCGAGCATCTGCGCCGTGTCTTCCGTGGAAATATCCTCCACATCACGCAGCACAAAAACGGTCCGGTAAATCGGCTCAAGCTGCTCGATCACTTTTGAAAGAATCGATCCCATTTCTTTCTTTTCATATCGCTGTTCCGGGGTGGGGCCCCAGTCTTCAAGCTGGCGTGGAATGTTTTCTTCCTCTGTCTTCACCGGTTCGTCCAGCGAAAAATGGTTTGGCCGCCGCTTGCGCAGCCGCATCAACGATTCGTTCACCGCGATGCGCACCAGCCAGGTGTAAAATCTCGATCCGCCCTCGAATTCGCTCAGATGGCGGAACGCTTTCAGAAACGCATCCTGCATCGCGTCTTCCGCGTCGGCGTCATTTTGCGTGATATGTTTCGTCAGCCGAAAAATCTTGCGTTCGTAGCGGTTGACGAGTTCCTCAAACGCGTGCGCATCTCCCGCCTTCGCGGAAGCCACCAGCGAGGCTTCGTCGTCGCGCACGATTGATGAGGGAAGAGGTGCTGATCCGGGCACAGTCAACTGAGCCATCCTGTTCTTCTCAGACACACGCTCGTTCATTAGACCACAAGCGTCACGCAACCGGTGAACAACTCGACAAACTCACGTTCGTCGCAGCCCTACCAAAATGGGCCGCCGTTTTGCGTCGGCCTGAGAAACTCTTCGCGCTCCTGCTCCGTCTGATAAAGCAGACCGACGCTTTATACATTTTATTCCGAGCTGTTGCCGAATGTCGCGTCTTATTTTCTAGCCGATCTGGGTTCCCGAATGTGCAGTCGCCGCGCTCGCCTGAACAAACCCCGGCCGGCGGGCTCCATCCCTCGGACCGGCCTTCAGTCGATCTGCGGGGCTAGCTCCATTGGCCCGCGTGAGCCTTCGGATAACCGCGCCCGGCCAGCCTCTTAGTGTATATTTATGTACTCGGACTATAGCAACGATGACCCCAACATCAGCAGGGCACAAGGAACTGGTGCACTACAAGGTTGACGCCGGCCTGGCGATCATCGAGCTCAGCGATCCCCCGGCGAATACCTACAACTACGAAATGATGCGCCAGCTCGACGAAGCAATCCTAACAGCGCGCATGGACGAAACTGTCCACGTAATCGTCCTGCGCGGTGCGGGCGAAAAGTTTTTCTGTGCGGGCGCCGGCATTTCAATGCTCACCACCGCGATGCCACAATTCAAATATTATTTTTGCCTGCACGCCAATGAAACCATGTGTCGTCTGGAGCAAACTTCCAAACTCGTCATCGCTGCCCTCAACGGTCACACCGTTGGCGGCGGACTCGAAGTAGCCCTCGCGTGCGATATCCGCATCGCAAAGCAAGATGGCGGCAAAATTGGCCTGCCCGAAGTGAACCTCGGCGTGCTTCCCGGCACCGGCGGCACGCAGCGCCTTTCGCGCCTGTTGGGCCGTGGACGGGCGCTGGAACTAATGGCCACTGGCCGCACCTTTGGATTTGACGAAGCGCTTCAGATGGGCCTCGTCCATCATGTTTTCAAAGCAGAACATTTCTGGGCCGATGTGCTTACTTACGCGCGCCAGTTCTGCCCGCCGAATAAAGCATCTCTGGCGGTAGGGCGCATTAAGCGCGCCGTAATTACCGGATCAGAAGTCAGCTTCGCGGAATCGCTCGCCCTCGAAAGAGAGCTGCAGCAACAACTTTTCACCAGCGAAGACGCGAAAGAGGGCTTGGCAGCGTACGTAGAAAAGCGTGCGCCACAATTTAAAGGCAAATAGTTCAAAGAAAATAGAAATCACGAAGGGAATTCAAGTCAAAATGGCCAGCGCGCCCCAAATTCAGATTAAGCCCGGAAAACTTTTTATCGGCGGCAAATGGGTTGACGCCGCCTCCGGCAAAACTCTCGCCACTACGAATCCCGCGACTGGCGAAACGCTCACGATGCTGGCCGATGCCGGCGATAAAGATGCCGACGCAGCAGTCATCGCCGCTCGCGCCGCTTTCACTTCGGGTCCATGGGCGGAAATGGCCGCCGCCGATCGCGCCAAAATCCTCTGGAGAATCGGCGATCTCGTTGACAAGTACGTCGAAGAAATCGGCACACTCGAAACTCTGGATAACGGCAAACCAATTTTTGAATCGCGCTACGTTGATATGCCCATGGTGGCGGAAGTATTCCGCTACTATGCCGGCTGGGCTACAAAAATCATGGGAGAAACCGTCCCCGTTCGCGGCCCATTCCTGAATTACACATTGCGCGAACCAATCGGAGTCGTCGCTGCAATCACTCCTTGGAATTTCCCTTTGCTTCTCGCGTCATGGAAAATCGCTCCCGCGCTTGCCGCCGGCAACACTGTTGTGCTCAAGCCCGCGCAACTCACATCGCTTTCGGCTCTACGACTCGGCGAAATTTGTCAGGAAGCTGGGTTGCCCGATGGCGCGCTCAACATCCTCACCGGCTCCGGGCAAGTTCTTGGACGCGCGCTCGTTACCCATCCCGGCGTGGACAAAGTCGCCTTCACCGGCTCCACGTCCGTCGGGCAGGAAATCGCGCGCAACGCAATTGATTCGCTGAAGCATGTCACTCTCGAACTCGGCGGCAAATCACCGAACATCGTTTTCGCCGACGCCGATCTAGAAGCCGCAGTGCGCGGCGCGACCATCGGCATTTTCTACGGCAAAGGCGAAGTCTGCGCCGCCGGCTCGCGCCTGTTTGTCGAGCGCAGCATCAAAGATGCCTTCATGGAAAAACTCCTCGATCGCGTCAAGAAAATGCAGCCCGGTGATCCCATGGACCCAAAGACGCGCTTCGGATCGCTCGTCAGCGAGCAACAAATGCAAACCGTTCTGGGTTATATCGAGAAGGGCCAAGCCGAAGGCGCCAAGCTCGTCGCGGGTGGTTCCCGCGTCACTACGTTGGGCAATGGCAAAGGTTGTTTTGTGCAACCAACTGTTTTTGACGGCGTAACGAATGACATGACCATCGCTCGCGAAGAAATTTTCGGCCCCGTGCTGGCGACCATTGCATTCGACGATGTTGAAGACGCCATTCGCCAGGCCAATGACAATCCTTACGGCCTGGCCGCAGCCGTTTGGACTCGCGATATCGCCAAAGCGCACAAGGTCGCGCGGCGCTTGCAGGCAGGCACAATTTGGGTTAACACTTACAACAATTACGATCCCGCCGCCTCATTTGGCGGATATAAAAAGAGTGGGTATGGCCGCGAATTGGGCGCGGCGGCTCTTGAGCATTACACGCAACTCAAAAGCGTTTGGGTGAATCTCGCGTAGAATTGAACTAGATCGAGAAAGGACCGATGCGCACTCTGCCAGACTACTTGCGCCGTGGAATGCGGCTGGTAATCGTGGGCTGCAATCCCGGCGAACAATCGGCTCGCGTGGGACATTACTACGCTGGCCGCAATAACGCTTTCTGGAATTTGCTCTACGAATCGGGCATCGTGGGCGAAGAACTGACGCACAACGAGGATCGCCGGCTGATCGAATTTGGCGTGGGCCTCACGGATATCGTGAAGCGCCCCACTCGGACTGAAGAAGAACTTTCCCGCCAAGAATTCGCCGAAGGCCGCGTCGTGCTTTCGCAGAAACTGGAACAATTCGCGCCGCGAGTCGTCGCCTTCAATGGAAAGAACGTCTACGAAAAATTTAACCAGCGGCCCTGCACTCTTGGATTGCAGAAAGGCTACATTTACGGGGCGCGCGTTTTCGTGCTGCCCTCCAGTAGCGCCAAAAATGCCAGTGCTGGTGGTGTGAAACTGCGTTATTTTCGGCAACTCGCGCGTTTTCTTGAAAAAATGGAAAAAGATCCGCAATCAAAATCCGGCTCTCGCGAAGTAAACGACTAGCACGCGAATGAATATCGCCGCACCACAACAGATTGCCTCTCGAGGTTACACCGCGGGCGAACTGATGGTTGCCGCAGCCGCGCGGGAAATTCACGACTCCGAAATCGTCTTCGTCGGCATGCGGCTCCCATTACTGGCGTTCGCGGTTGCCAAACGCACCCACGCGCCCGCTGCTATCGGCCTGTTTGAAAATGGAATTATCCGCGAAACTCCCGCGCGCGAACTTCTCTATACCATGGCCGATCCGCCGAATCTTGCAGCCGCAACTTTCACAGGCTCGATGCTGGACGTCATGGGATTCCTTCAGCAGGGCCGCGTGAACGTCGGATTTCTCGGTGCCGCTGAAGTAGATCGCTTCGGCAATTTGAATACCACAGAGGTCAAGCACGAAGGCCGCTCAGTTCGTCTTCCCGGCGCCGGCGGAGCTTGCGATATTGCTTGCCTCGCGCAGCGCACCGTTGTCTTACTCGAGCATTCTCGCCGACGTCTGGTGGATCGAGTCGCTCACATCACTTCGCCCGGTTTCGGTGCCGGAAGTCGCAACAATACAAATTGGCGCCAATCTCAGGGCTTACCCGCGCGTTCCGGCCCTTCCGCAATAATTACCACGCGGGCAGTATTAAGATTTGGCGAAGACGGCGACGCATTTCTCGCGTCGGTCCATCTTGGTGTTACAGTTGAAGATGTTCTCGCCAATACCGGCTGGCCTTTACGCGTTGCCGATAACATAAGCGCAACGCCCGTGCCAAGTTCAGAAGAACTAGCCGTGATGCGTGAACTAGACCCCGACAATTTTTGGACCAAATGAAATCGACATGGATTGTTTCTTCGGCCATCAAGAGCGACTCGATCATCGCAAGGACGTGAAAATAAAATGAACGACAGTCTCAGTCAATCCGCGGTTGCAGGAACTCACAGCCGCGAAACCGTGAATGTTCGCACCGAAGGCCGCACCGTTTGGATCACTCTGGACCGTCCGCCGCTCAACGTGATGGATATGGCGACGATGAAGTTGCTCGCACGCGCTCTCGGTAAAATGTTGGATTCGCCTAGTGGCTCTTGCGATTTTCTCGTGTTCGCTGGAGCCGGTACAAAAGCCTTCTCTTCCGGCGCCGAAGTTGCCGACCACACGCCCGATCGCGTCGGCTCCATGCTCGCTGCATTTCATCACGTTTTTCGCCAGCTCGCTCGCGCCGATTGCATCACCATCGCCGCCGTTCACGGACACTGTCTCGGCGGTGGAATGGAACTCGCAACTTTTTGTGATTTCGTTATCGCCACCGAATCCGCGCAATTCGGCTTGCCGGAAATTAAGCTCGGATGTTTTCCGCCCGTTGCCATGATCACTCTTCCCGAACTTGTCGGCCCGCGCGTAGCGATGGATCTGATTCTCACTGGCCGGGAAGTAAGCGCCGCCGAAGCGAAAACACTGGGCCTTGCAAATCGGGTCGTTCCTGACGCCGCGCTGGATAAATCCGTGCGCGATCTGATTGGAGAATTCCGCGCGTTAAGTCCCGCCGTTCTCAAACTCACGGGACGCGCCATGCGCCGCCGTCTGCGCGAAGAGTTCGAGAATGATCTCAGCAAAATCGAGCAAGTCTATCTGAATCAGCTCATGAAAACCGAAGACGCGCGCGAAGGCATCCGCTCCTTCATGGAAAAACGTCCGCCAAGCTGGCACGGACGATAGCATTTGCAGCAAAACATGCCACAAACCTCTTAGGCAACTAAGCCCGCTACGATTCGCGTCCTGCTACCGTTCACGCTTATTCTCGCTGCTGCCGCAAGTTTTGCTATCGATCAGCCGCCCACAGATTTGAGATCTCTTTACGACGGCCATCACTGGTTTCAACTTCGTGACGCGGTCAGCAAGACAGAATCCCGCAGAATTTACCAGGGTGCAGTCGCCCCCGCTTTCAATCAGCGTGACGAAGCGGAAATATGTCTCCAGCGCGCAATCGCCGCTACTTCGGCATCTGATGAATCCGCCGCCGCGCGCGAGTTGCTGATTCATCTCTACATGCGCGCGGGACAATATTCCAAAGCCGTGGCGAGAATGAAGGAACAAATTGCTTCAAAATCCGGCAAACCGCCGTCCAGTGGTGACCAGGCGATGCTTGCCGTGATCAGTCAACTCCCAGACCAAATTACCGCCTCTCGCGGCGCTTCCACGCTGCGCTACGAAATGCGAGGCGCCAGCCTCAGCGTTACACTGAACATAAACGGTAAGCCCGTCAATTTTCTGCTCGATTCCGATTCCAATATGTCGGTAATCAGCGAATCGGAAGCAAGTCGGCTCGGCATATCAGTAATACAAGGCGATGTTTCCGTTGCCGGTGTAACCGCAACCGCCGGCAGCGGCGCTCGCATTGCTGTCGCAAAAGAGCTTTTCGTGGGCAGCATTCGTTTCAAGAACGTCGCTTTCCTGGTCTTGCGCGACGATCAGGACCCGTTCGTTGATTGGCCAGCCGGCACGCGTGGCATCCTCGGCTTGCCGGTAATGCTCGCGCTTGAAACCTTGCGCTGGCGACCTCACGGCACTATCGATATTGGCTTCACCCCCAGCACGACGAACTTGTCGCGCGCCAACATCTGCTTCGATAGCGATGATCCAATCATCCAACTTGAATTCGACGGCAGAAAACTCGAATTTGTATTGGATACTGGCGGCACGGATAGTGAACTCTGGTCGCCATTCGCGAAAGACTTCGCGGCTCTCTTGAAGCAGTCAGGCAAGAAGGAATCGAAGACATTGACCGGGTACACCGGAAGCGGCGATGTTGACGTCATCACGCTACCCGAAATTCATCTCGGCCTCGGCGATTTCGTGGGCATTTTACGTCCAGCGCCTGTCCTCACGAAGCCGTCAGTCGGTCCCAGCAATTGGTATTACGGAAGGGCCTCCATGGATATCCTCAATCAGGCGCACGCTGTTACCATAGATTTCGTTGCAATGACGGTCCGTTTAAACCAGGCCTGAATTGGAAATCGGAGTCGGAGCACAGATGACTGGCAAACTCGTCAGCATCCGCGAAGCGATCGCAAATCACGTGCGCTCAGGCACGCACGTCCTGATGGGCGCGCAACTCGAACAGATGATTCCGTTCGCCGCCGGTCACGAAATCATCCGCCAGAACTGCCGCAATCTCACGCTCTCCGGCCCGATCTCTGACGCGCTTTTCGATCAATTGATCGGCGCGGGCTGCGTGGAGGCGGTGCGAGCCGCATGGGTCGGCAACGTCTCTGCCGGTCTCGGCCACTGCTTCAGCCGCGCCATGAATGAATCGCAGCCGCAAACGCTGCACATGGTGGACTATTCCAATTTTACCTTCGCTCTCGCGTTGCACGCGGGCGCCCTGGGCGTACCGTTTCTTCCGACGCGCTCCACTCTCGGCAGCGATCTGCTAAAGAACAACGACAGCCTCCGCGAATTCCAATCGCCTGTAAGCGACGAAAACCTCGTTGCCGTCAACGCTTTGCGTCCGGACGTCGCCATCATCCACGTCCAGCGCGCTGACGAGCAAGGCAACGCGCATCTCTGGGGAAATCTCGGCGTCGCCGTTGACGGCGCCCGCGCCGCGAAATGCGTCATCGTCATCGCGGAGGAAATCGTCGCTCCGCATATTATTTCCTCCGATCCGAATCGCACTCTCATCCCCGGTTTCACCGTTGCAGCCGTCGTTCACGAGCCGCTTGGCGCTCACCCCTCTCCCGTGCAAGGATATTACGGGCGCGATCACGACTTTTTCGGCGACTATCATACGCAAAGCCGCGCCGCCGAAGGATTCGCGCAGTGGCTGGATCGCTGGGTGCTTCAAGTTTCCGATCGCCGCGATTACATCCGGCAACTCGGTGCCGAACGGATCGCGAATCTAGCCGTCCGCGAACACGCGTATTCCGCCGCCGCTGACTTTGGTTATTGAGCGCAAACATTCTAAGAGGGAATTGTGGACGACATTCAAATAGCGCCGCAGGAATTGAAACAAAAGCTCGATCAGTCCGCAAAACTCGTCCTTGTTGATGTGCGCGAGCCGTGGGAAACGCAGTTAGGCGCCATTGCCGGCGCCAGATTGATTCCATTGAACACGCTCCCCGCAAATGTGGCGCTTTTTGCGGAAGCCGAAGAAATCGTCATTTATTGCCATCACGGAATGCGCAGTCTGAACGCCGCCACTTGGCTGCGTTTGCAGGGAATTGACGGCGCACGTTCTCTCACCGGCGGTATCGAGCGCTGGTCCACGGAAATTGATCCGCGCGTGGCCAGATACTGACGTATCGCTCGGGAATGGAAAGGGAACTATGACCAAGCAAAGAATTAAATTCTTCCAGAAACCAACTTGAACTTCCTGCCGCAAAGCAAGAGGTCTCTTGCTTGAAGAAAGTGCAAATCTGGAATTGCGTGACCTGGGAAAAGATCGACTCTCTGCGACAGAATTGGAATCACTAATCGGAGAACGTGACTACAAATTATTTCTCAATACGCGAAACGAACTTTACCGCGAACGCAACATGCGCGAACATCCGCCTTCTCGCACGGATGCGATTAAAATGATGGCCGCCGAGCCAAATCTAATTCGCCGTCCGATCGTGATTCGCGGAAAAGAAATCCTGCTAGGCTGGGACGAAGAAGCGCTCAGAAAATTCATAAAGTGATTCGGCACACTGCCGACTCAATCTCAGGAGCCGATTTGAAGCCGACGCCGCCGATCATTGACATCCACATTCACATTCAGCCGTTGCATATGTTCAAGCCCGAAGCGCTCGCACTCGTCAAGCGCGGCCGCAGGGATTTCGCCGATGTCGAGCGCTACTCCGCCGACCCCAAAGCATTTCTCGAATTTCTCGATTCGCTGGGCGTCGAACGAGCCGGCCTGATCAATTATGTCAGTCCTGATGTAATTGGTTTTCCGCCCGAAGTGAATGATTGGATCGCAAATTATTGTTCCATCGCACCGGATCGCCTTCTGGCGTTCGGCTCCGTCCATCCGCGTTTTGTTGCCGACACCGGCGCCGAAGTCGATCGCCTAGCGCGCCTCGGCATTCGCGGACTGAAAGTCCATCCCGCGCATCAAGTCTATTCGCCAAACGCCTATCGCGAAGGCCTCGGCCCGCTCGCGCTCGTTTACGAACGCGCGCAAGCTCACGGCATGCCCGTAATGATTCACACCGGCACTTCAATTTTTCCCGGCGCTCGCAATCTTCACGCGCAGCCCATGCTCGCCGATGACGTCAGCGTCGATTACCCCGATCTTGTCGTAATCCTCGCCCACGGCGGTCGCCCACTCTGGATGAACGAAGCTTTCTTCCTCGTGCGCCGCCACAAAAATATGCACATGGACATTTCCGGCATTCCGCCGCAAAAACTTTTAGAATATTTTCCGCGCATCGAAGATATCGCCGATAAAGTTCTCTGGGGCACCGACTGGCCCGGCCCCGGCGTCCCCGAAATTCGCGGCAACATAGGAAAATTCATGGCTTTGCCGTTGTCGCCAGTAACGCAACGCAAAATTCTGTACGATAACGCCGCACGCATGTTTCCGCTGCGGCATTAGCCGCGACGTTCGCGCACGCGCGATCGTGCCTTAAATTGTGGTTGTAAGCCTTGTAGGTGACGGCTTCAGCCGTCACCTTGGTGAACGTCGCGTAAGGGATTTCAATCCCTGAAGCACTGTCCAAATGTTTTGTTCGGAAATCTTTCTGGGAGAATTTCAAATGGACGTCAAAACAATCGCCGTAATCGGCGCAGGCACCATGGGACGTGGCATCGCTTACGCCGCCGCGTTCGGCGGCTACCGCGCCATCCTCGAAGACATTACGCAGTCCATGCTCGATGCAGGCCTTGACTACATTCGTACTTCGCTCGACGAAGGCGTCACGCGCGGCAAACTCACCGCCGAACAGCGCGACCGCGCCATCGCACAGCTTGGCTCCGCGCACTCCGTCGAAGAAGCCTGCCGCGAAGCAGACATGGTCATCGAAGCCGTGCCCGAAGAAATGGAAATCAAACTCGAAATTTTCACGCTCCTCGATAAATTCGCCAAGCCCGGCGCCATCTTCGCCTCCAACACATCGTCCTTATCCATAACGGAAATGGCCGCCATCACCTGCCGCCCCGAAAAATGCGTCGGCCTCCATTTTTTCAATCCCGTTCCGAAAATGAAGCTGCTCGAGGTTGTTCGCGGACTAGAAACCTCCGAAGACACCATCTCCACTTGCCGCGAAATCGGCGCCCGCATGGGCAAAGAAGTTGTGGTAGTTCGCGAAGCCCCCGGCTTCATCACCAGCCGCATCAACGCCATGATCGGCAACGAAGCTTTCTTCATGCTCGAAGAAGGAATCGCCACCGCCGCCGATATCGACAAAGCCCTCAAGCTCGGCCTCAATCACCCAATGGGCCCGTTTGAATTGGTGGATCTAGTGGGCCTCGACGTCCGCCTCTCCATCCTCGAGTATCTCCACAAAATGTTAGGCGATAAATACCGCCCCGCCCCGCTCCTGAAGCAATACGTAAAAGCCGGCCGACTCGGACGCAAATCCGGCCGAGGCGTTTTCGATTATCCCCCCGCTAAATAGCTGTAGTGGAAGTAATGGAAGCCGTGACCCGGCGCCATCCCGCGCGCTTCGCTAATTAGACGAGGAGGTTTTACAGCAAATGGGCCGCCGGAATCACCTAGCGATGGCTTGCCATGAGTTGCGAAGAGCTTCCAGCCGGCAGAGTTGGGCTCACGAATTAACTCTCGACACTCAACTCTGAACTCTAGTCTCTGTATTCCGAACTCTGAACTCTCGACTGCGATATGATGGCACTGAAATGGGCACCGAAAACAGATCGCCGAATTCGCTCCTGGCGCTGATCCACTTAACCGTCGGCGACCTGACCGAAAGCAACGCTGACGCCATCGTCAACGCCGCGAACAACGATCTCATTCTCGGTGGAGGAGTTGCCGGAGCGATTCGCCGCAAAGGCGGCGAAACAATTCAGCGCGAATGCGACGAGATCGGCTCAATTCCCATCGGCGGCGCGGCCATCACCGGAGCCGGAAATCTGAAAGCGCGCCACGTAATTCACGCCGCCAGCATGCAACTCGGAGGAGCTGCCACAGCGCAGGCGCTTCGCAGCTCGACAGCGCATTCGTTGCGCATCGCGTGCGAAAAGAAATTGACGAGCATCGCATTTCCCGCCGTCGGCACCGGCATCGCGGGATTTCAGTTACGCGAATGCGCCGAAATCATGTTGCGCGAAACCGCAAAACATTTGAGCTGCAAAACATCGCTGCAGAGCGTTGATTTCGTTCTCTTCGATGCGGCCGCGCTGAAAGTATTTCAAGAAGTGTTCCGCGCTTTGGAACTGGAAACCGCAAAGAGCGCCGAATCCGACAAGACTGCTAGTTCAGCAGGAAATGGCTAGCGCGGTGGAACATTTGGTAGAAAAAGTACGCACGGAAATCGCGCGATACGAACATCCGCTTTTCGATTTCAGCGCGCGGCCTGCAGCCGAAGGCGTCGAAGTTGAAATTTACTTCAAGCCGGAAGGCGTGGAAGTTCATCGCTACGTTTTTCTTTTGCGGCCGCGCGAGATTGAAAACGCGCAATTTCCCTGGAGCTTTCAGCGCCAGCTTTACGACTGTCTTCACGACTACGTGATCGAAATGTTTACGCTGAATCCACAGCGAGACGACACCTGACTTGCCAACTGGAAACGAGATGACAGCACACGAAACGCCAGCGCACGAATCTCAAGCGCCAGAAACGCGCACGCCCAAAATTGCGCATCAGCAAAGGTCGCTCGCTCGCGAACTCGCCGCGCGCATCGCCACGAACGGACCAATCACCTTCGCGGAATATATGGAAGCGTGTCTCTATCATCCCGAGTACGGATATTACAGTCGCACCGAACGCACGCGTTTCGCCGACTACTACACCAGCGTGGATGTGCATCCGATTTTTGGCCGCCTGCTTGCGCGTCAACTGGAACAGATGTGGCGCATTCTGGATTGTCCTTCGCCATTCATGGTTGTGGAATCAGGCGCTGGAGTTGGACGATTGGCAAAGCACGTCCTTGATTTCGCCGCATTGCGCCTTCCAGATTTTTATGTCGCGCTGCGCTACACCGCCGTCGAACGTTCTCCCGCGCGTCGCGCCGCTCACGCAACAGCGCTTGCCGCGCATTTTGCCGCGGGCCACGCAGAATCCAGCGCCGATCTACCCGCGAACATTTCCACGGGCTGTATTTTGTCAAACGAAATGATTGACGCGATGCCTGTTCATCGCCTAGTTCAGCACAGCGGCGAATTGCGCGAAGTTTACGTCGGGATTGATCGAGAAAGTCTAGTTGAAAATGTCCGCTCGATTTCTAGCCCGCAAATCGAGGAATATTTTAGGCGTCAGGAAATTAAATTGCAGGAAGGCCAGCACGCCGAAGCGAATCTCGCGGCCTGTAAATGGATTTCAGATGCGGCGCGCCGCCTCGATCGCGGATATTTTCTCACCGTGGATTACGGCTATCCCGCGCGCGAACTTTACAATCCTCGCCGCGTTCGCGGCACTTTGCTCGCGTATCGCAATCACAAAGTGAGCGAAAAGTATTATGAAGCTCCGGGCGAACAGGATTTAACCGCGCACGTAAATTTCACGGCGCTGGAATTGTGGGGAGAAGCCGCTGGACTTGATTCGCTAGGATTGGTGCCGCAAAGCCGATTCCTTGTTTCGCTCGGCCGCGAAAACGAGTTCGCGGATTTATATAATCCCGGACAAGCCGAAACCGAGCGAGTGCGCGCGCAACTTCAGCTTTCTTCGTTGATTCATCCTGAAGGAATGGGTGAAACGTTTCAGGTATTCATTCAACAGAAGGGAATTGCAGCCGCGTCGCAACTGATTGGTCTCGCTCCGTTATGAGCAAGGGTGCTGAAAGCTCGAGTCGTATCGTAAATCAACACGCGCTAGGAAAGTGCGCGCGCTCACCGGGCGCTCCGCTACTGGCCTTCTTTGTAAGGCTGCGCCATATATTTATCGGCTTCTTCCTGCGCGCCGCCGGTATTATCGCGCGTTTGTTTTGCGAGACGGTATTCGTTCACCGCGCGTTCGCGCTGGCCAGTGATGTCATAAATCTTTCCCATGTAGAGATGAGACCAGGTTTCCACCCATTTCGTGCTCAAGTCCATATCGCCGCCAATGGCGCTACGGAATGAATTCGCCGCAGCGGTGTAATTCTTTTGATAGAAGAACGCTTCGCCCATGCGGAACAGCGCCAGCGAATTATTTTTTTGCACGTCCAGCGCGCGTTGGTATTGCTCGATTGCGTCCACGAACCGGTTTTGATCCTGCAAAGTTTCGCCGCGCGAAATAATGGAACGCACACGGAGCCGTTCACTGGCTTTCAAAATATAGTCGTGAGGATCTAACGTGATGCCTCCCGGTTTTGGCCGCCCGAATGTGTCAATCGAAAATGGAGTTTCCGCGCCGGTAACCTGAATTGTTTTGAATTCGGGATTGCCTTCGGTTTGGACTTCCAATTCCACCGGCATGCTGAAAGTGTCCAAAGTCTGTCTCACCTTGCCGACAACTTGAAATCCTTTTTGATTGCGGAACACTTTATAGTCGAGCGTGAATTCGGGCACGCCCGTTGAACTGAGCCACTGCGCGAAGAACGGCTGCAAGCTGTGCGTGTTCTGCGGCGGAGCAGGAGGAAGCGAGCCCGCGGAAATCTTCGCAGCAGGCGCCATCGACCTGCCTTCTGCTTTCGCGTCAACGTATTGCTGCGCGAGATCTTCAAAGTCGGTGTTGCGGGCGTTCAGACCCGCGTAGCGTCCGTAAAAATCCTTTACGAGCGCGTGAAATTGTTCGTCACCCATCAGCGAATGAAGCATGTGAAATACGATCGCGCCCTTATCCTGCACGACAGAAGCATACTGGCTCGTGTACGGTTTCAACTGTCCGGCTTGTGTGATCGGTGACGCGTTTTCATACATCAGCGCGCGGACTGCATAATCTTCCACTATCAAATTCACCGCGTCTTTACCGGACGCTTGCTCCGCGTAAAGCGCTTCGCCGTATCGCGCCAGTCCATCGGTGACCCAAACGTCCGACGTGCTTGCCGGCATTACCGAAATGCCAAACCATTGGGCAGCTGCCAGGCGGGAAAGCGCCGCCGTATTTCCACGGCCGCTCCACTGACGATGGCTGACCAATGCAAGTCCGGGCGCGGCAAATTCCGTGAGCCCGCCGTCGGGAAGTTCCGCAACGGTGATGCTGGGATCTTTCAACGGACCGAAATCATCGGAGAAATCCGAAATGATTGTTCCCATGTCTCTTCCGAAAAGTTGCGCGGCCTCTGTGGAAGCCGGGAAAGTGTAAACCGGAATTTTGATTCCGTCGGCATCCACGATGGTAGTTTTGTAAGGCGCGGCAACGAAGCTGCCGCTTGCTTCGGCGCGGTCATCGCGGAACGTAAAAAGTTTTTGCGCCGTGGGAGCGGGCGGAAGCTGGCCCGGTTTGATGACATCGGGCATGGTTACTTTGTCAGAGACCAATTGCGGTGGTCCGGCTTTTCCGGTTCCGGCGACGGTAAATGCTTCGGGAACTTGAATTTTGTAAACGCCGGTGTAACGATTCACCGGATAGTTGGTGAGCGGAAACCAACGCGCAGGCAAAAGTAAATATGCGCCGTCGGCATTTATGGATGCGAGCCGAGTGCCCGGCGCGGGACTATTTTCTTCATTGGAAAGCGGCCCGGCATAATCGAAATTCAGTGTGACTTTCTGGCCGACGGCAACTGCGGAATCCAAATCCACGCGTATTTGAAGAGAGTTCTTGTCCAAGCGCTGAAAAGTTTGTTGTTTGCCAGCCGCATTTGTTACCGCAGTCACGTGGAGATTCGGATGCAGCTCGACCAGAACGGTGCTGGAGGAATCGGTTGCGACGAAATCGACTGTGGCGTGCGCCGTCAACATTTGAGTTGCCGGCGTAAGGGTAGCCATCACATCATAGTGCGTAGCGCGAAACGCCGGGTGGGCAGCGGAATTTGGCACCATGGGACCCTGTGCGCGCGCGAACGGCGATGCGCAGCAGGCGATCATTAAAAGTGCAGAGCGGGTAACAATTTTCAAAATCTTCGAGCGCAATAGATCCTCGTTTCGGCGGTAACCGCAAGTATATAGATACTAGGATACCAGAGAGGCGCTTTGGAGTTGCCAGCGCTGATTTCTAAAATTGGGTCTCAGGGGTTAAAACCCATGAACCGCGCGGAATCTTCGGAACGGCTTCACAGGCTGCGGAAAAAGTCTTTATTTTTAGTTCCGCAGGTCCATCGGCCTCAAGTTTTTGTCGTCCGTGCGGCTCGACCTGTGAATCTTGA
>CZKC01000013.1_pt1 | contig 95788 bp, 87 predicted proteins | sample 1122341 | NCBI WGS metagenome assembly CZKC01 (sample SAMEA3539301, study PRJEB10725) | soil metagenome | biome: tundra; feature: field; material: soil | place: USA | collected 2010-05 | depth 0.15 m | reverse complement strand
CTCTAGAATAACATGCCGCCAAAAATGAAACCGGCGGCAGAACCCGGTAAACGGGGTCTGCCGCCGGCAGAGGTGGGGAGTCGTTCGTTTACTTCTGTTTATTCTGGTGAGGTTTCTTGTCCTGATCCTGCTTGGCAAGCGCGTTGATCGCTTGCGGCGGATTTCCGGCCGCTTCGCGGGTCAAGTAGGGCATAAACGGCGTGATCTCGAAAGGCATTTTTTCCCGATCAGAGACGCTGCCCACGGGCTTAGCCTTTAGCATTTCGAGCTTGTCATCCCACGGATCCAGCTTCACGCGGCCACCCAACGGCAACGCGATGATCTGATTGGGAGTTGGATTTGAATTGGAAGTGGCCTGAACCGCCGGGCGGGCGAGAACCGCATTGCCCAGCTTGGGGTTAATCAGGTTCGGAATTTCCTTGGCGCGAGATTGCAATTCGCCCATGAAAAGTTCCGCCGTCTTCAGTTGATCCTTGTATACGGAATTCTTTAATAATTCCGCGGCTTTCGTTTGCGCGGCCTCATCTTCTTCCTTCGTGCGGGCGAACCCGAAGTGCGCGAAGGTTTTCTTTTCGTCGAATTGCAGCACGCGGTCAAAGAATGCGAATTGTGTATCCATCTTGTGACCGAGCACGATGTGAGCCATTTCTTGCGACAGAATCGCTGCGAAGGTGGCTTCATCCGCCGGCAAAACGTCAATCAATCCACGGCTAACAATAATCGTGTGGCCCAGGGAGAAGGATTCCAGGGTCGAGGTCAGCAAAACCCGGCAACGGATTTCAGGCTGAATATCAAGGTTGTTTCCGACCTCAATATTGTTCACCACGATCTCGAGAGATTTATCCACGCTGCCCACCGGAGCCATCAATCCTAGACGCTCCAGCCGGTCGATTACGTTGTCTTCCGCCTGGCGATCCCAGTTTCGTTGCGCTTGCAGAGGAGAAACGTCATTGTTCTGGACCGATGAATCATTGATGGGAGCGTTTGCTTCCACCATGATCTTGCTCAATTCCTGCTCCTGTTTGGAATGGCCCAGATTGTATCCCCACAACCGGGTCTGCGCTCTGAACGAAACCGAGCCGACCAGAGTGTATTGGGAGTTGTTTTCTTCGCTGTAAATAAACGAAGGCAGCCAGAGATTCGGGCCGGTGTTTGTGCGCCAGCTATCGAAATGGAAGTACTGGTGGCTTCGGGTACCGCCGGCCAGCGCGCCGTTGAAACGTACGATCGTGTAATTCTGATCTTCGACCCAGATGCGGCCGACGAAGCGGTTCTTCATATTCCTACCGGCAGGAGTTACGTCGAACACCAGACAGCGAACGTCGCCCAGGAATTCGCGGCGGACGTAATCAAATCTGTAGTTGGACTTGTCAAAGCCGTTGGTATCCAGATAAATCATCTGCAGGAATCCCGCGGGCAGAAACTGTACGCCGAAACTGAAAACGTTCTTGACGCTGCCCTTGATGCCGCGCTTGATGTTGCCTTCTTCGGTGAGGGGTTCAACGTCAACGCCCCTCGCGAGATCGGAGCGGCCCATGAAGTATGTGTCACCAGCCGGCTGCCAGCCGTTGGCTTTATCGTTCTTCATGTTTTGAATGTAGGTTTCGACCAGCGGAGAAAACCGGCGGAAAGTAGCCATCTCCGCGGCCTCGCGCGCCACGATCTTGTCCGTGATTTGATTCAGCACTTCGGCGCTTTGTTGCTGGTCATCGGCTGCGCGTGCTGCTGGCACGGCGCAGAATACAAGCATGAAAAGAACTAATTTAAACGTACGCATTTTTTCTCCACTCCTCTTAGTAGGCTAACTGAAATTCGACGTGAACCCGCGCAGGGAAATCCACGGGCTGGCCATTGCTGATTGCCGGTTTGTACTTGATGTGCTGTGCGGCTTTGACAGCCATTTCATCCAGGCCATGTCCCAAACCCTGCACAACGTTTTGAACCACAATCTCGCCGTTCGCCTTGAAGATCACCGAGACAACCACCTGGCCTTCGATCTTGAGTGCTCTCGCTTCTACCGTGTACTCTGGCTTCGGTTTGTCCGTAATCTCGATGGGTTGAACAGCAGCGGCCTGCGCTGTTTGCTGTTTTGGCTTTTCAGGCTCCACAAGCACCTGGTTGAAACCACCTTGCTGAACAGTACGGTGGGTTCCGCCACCGTTTCCGGTCGGAGGTATTGCCGTGCCGTTGCCAAATCCAGTGCTCGCCACGGTTCCGCGAGCGCCATTCGCGCCGCCTGTCCCGTTGCCGTAGCCCGGACCGCCCGGCAAATCCATCGCGCCGCGCCCATTCACGTTCGCGCGCTTGTTTGGATCCGATGGACCCGCAACACCATTCGGATCGCCGAATCCGCCGGTTTGTACTTTATTCAGCGGCGTGTCCTTCGGAAGTGTCGCCACTGCGGAACTGCCCGTTCCGATCATTCCGGTCTGCACCGGAGGACGCGGGCGCGCTGGTTCGTTCATCTTGGTATCAATCTTTATCTTGGGATCTTCAATCTTCAAGTCAACCTTAGGCGCGTCGATGGGTGCAACGGGCTTTAGGTCCATCTTCGGAGCTACCACTTTTGGCGCAAGAATCTTTGGCTGACGGATTGGCTCAACAACCGCCACTTCCTTAACCGGCTCTGGTATTGGCACCGGCTTCGGCTTTAGCGCGGCCACCTTCGGAGGTGGGGGCGGCAAGGGAACTTCCGTTACCGGCGTCGCCAGAGGAATTACCGTAAAAATCATTTTCGGAATCATCTTCTCGGGAAATGCCAGAGGGATGATGAGTATGATTGCCAGCAGCAAGGCTTGGACGGCTACGCTCGCGCCGATCGAGCCAAAGCGTGACTTGCCTTCCGGCAGCAATGCGAAGCGTGCGGAGGTCCCGGGCTTGCCGGGGACGGGCGGTAGAATGACCCGCTTTGGAGATGGATTTTCCATGCCTGTGGAAATCCCCCTTTGGAGAATGCTCTGCCGTGGTGCATGGATAGTTGTATTCATAAACGGTTCCGAGAGGTTCCTATCATTCGTTTTCTGTCGTCCGGGTCGGGGAGTTGCGTCACTCCATAGATAACCCGGTACTCTGACGCAGTACAAGAGTACTGGGCCGGCCTGGGGGGGCGAATAGGACTTTTGTACTACTGTCCTCTAAGCAACACCTAAAGGGTAACCCCAGTCAAAGCAGCCTTGCAAGGGCCTATTTACCCCCCGAAATGTAGGATGCTCCCAGTGAGCGGCGCGTCTTACCTGTGGAAAACTTTCTTGATTTTTGTGTCTGACGTCCAGGACCGCCGGAAGATCAACTATTGCTTAATTTCCGCGAGGAGCTCTTCATTCACGTTCACCAGCACCTTGCCCGGATTGAACGGAAGGTTTACTGAGAACGGTGTATCCGGCTTCGTCGCATTGATCAGGCCCAGGCGAACTTGTTTTCCGTCGCGCTCCACGAACACAGGAACCATATCCATCCACGTCTCAGCAACTCCACTGCGCTTCAGGCTCCCGGTAAGCGTCCACTGTCCGTTGGCGCTCTGCACGTCGTAGTGAAAATCGTAGTGAGGAATGCCGGTGCCATACACATATTGATTGAAGAACCAGTTCAACTTGTGGTTGTGGTCCAAATCCATTCCCGCGGTCATATATTTTTCGGCGATGGCTTTGAAGTCTTCCGTGGAAGCGGCCTTGTTGTCGAACGTCTTGCAGAAATCGTGCATCATCGCTTCAAAGCGAACGTCGGGATCGGGCTTCGTCGTGTCCGCCATCATCATCCGCAGCATGGTCAGAACGTAGCCACCCTTGTTGTAGATGATTGTGGACGTATCTCCAGGGGCGACGGATGAACTGGTTCGGTAGCCCATCCAGACTGAGCCGACAGAATCAATTACGTGGTTGCGCGAATCCTTGGCGAGCAGCCCTTGCTTATCCGCGCGCTGAAGATCCACATATTCTTTCTGACCGTCCTTGAGCTGCGTGTAAAGATTGCCGGAAAATGTGGCAAAACCTTCCGACATCCATTGATCGTGGTAGCTCTTCCATCCGACCCGGTGTCCCCACCACTGGTGAGAAGTTTCATGCGCGCGGAAAAACTCGGTCACCCGAGGGGTAGTTGGGATGCCAAGCTCGTGTCGCTGCGTGGCATCCCAGAAAGTAATCACTGAAAGATAGATTAGTCCTGGCCATCCCTGCCCGTATCCAGCGGAGATATTGGTCACTGCAAGATGCTTGTAGGGGTAAGGCCCGAAGTATTTCTCAAACGTCCGTATTGAGTTGCCCATTTCTTGTGCAATTTGTGGCGCCATCCCGACCGGAGTAAGGTTACCGATTGCGGCTTGAACGCCCTGCTCGTTGGATCGGCGCACAAGATCAGCCATCTGGTCATCGGCCTGATTGTTCGCAAACACTTGTACTTCAACGTTTCCAACCTTTGTGGTGACCTCCTTGTAATCGCCGTACGCGAATCCGGCGACAGCCAAAGGAATATCGCTTTGCCATTCGGTTACCCGATCCTTGCCATCAATCGTGTCATTCATCTTGTTACCTGTTGCCACTAGAAGGTCTTGTTTCGGGCATCGGAAGCGCATGTGGTAGTCGTAACGTCCAGCAAACTCATCGCCCTCGGAGTTGGCAATCCGTGATGGGTACCAACCGAAACTTTGCGCAAAGTAATTACCCGGTCCGACCTGTTGAATCACCCGCTTTCCCGCGTAGTGAATTGTGAACGTGCGGACCTGGTTGGCTTGTGTAGGGGCAGGCAGGACAACAACCACGTAGTCGCCGTACGACTGATTTCGATCTTTCGATTGGCGCGCCTCAAAGAATGTTAGCGGGGCTCCTTCGGATTCGCTTACCTTGTCTACGCGCAGATTGGAATCGAGACCGAACAGCAAAACGCGTTCGCCAGGCCAGCGTGTTTCGATCTTGACGTTGGCAGTAGCGGTTAATTCCGAGTTGTTTGTCACGGCGACATCCATGTCATAACTCTTAATCATGTAATCCGCTTTGGCTAGTGGCACATCGAACGCATCGCTCGCACTGCGGTTATTCGCGGGAAAACTTGTCCAAATGTCGAAGTTCTTCACTTGCCCCACATCGACCCAGCGACCGACTTTAATCTCTTCGGGTTCTGCAGCGTCATACAACGCCTCGATCCAACCGTGCTCAGCGGTCTTCACGTCAGCAAGGAACAGCGCGCTTTTCGTGCGGTCAGTTCCCATCACACTCTTGAATAAGCGCGGAAGAAATGCGGCGCCAAGATCCTCGTTCTGCTGGATGCGCGTTGCATACAGACTATCGCCTGCCGGCGTGCCGCCCCACTGCACCTTCGCCGAAATTTCATCAAATGTTTTGTCAGTGAAACTAAAGACCGCGTCGTCGAACGCGGCGTTCAATCCATCCTGTTTGATAAATAGTTCCAACTGCTGCGATTCATATTGATTTGGTGGACTCACTCGTATGTGCCCGGAACCGTGAAACACAGCGCCGAACACAATTCCATTCATCGGCTGAGTGAAATGCAGCGTGCCGCTTTCCAGCGTGATGCGAACGCGATCGCGCTCGATCACCAGATTATTTACAGTTGCGATTTTCACGGGATCGAACGTGGGTTTCGCGAGTGCGTTCCAGATTGCCTGAGGATCACTCGGTCCAGACGCGGCGGTTTGCGCGGCCGCAACTTTTCCTGTTAGCGCAGCCCCACACAAAAAAATTAGACAACAGAGCACACGCGCGCATTTCATCCGGTGACCTCCCTGGAATGCGCATAATCTGCCCGATCGTCAAACCGATAGCAAGCGGGATGTTAACGAGGGTGAGCGTAGCAATACTCACGGGCCGATGGTAATAATGGCCAGTTCGGGGCGGCACATAAATCGAATGGGAAGAATCGAAGTTCCAATTCCGCGGCTCACATACATCTTTGAGTCGTTTGCGCCGTACCACCCTTCCAGATAGTGTCTCGACCCGCGCGGCAGCCAGAAGACCGGCAAGAACGGAATGCGCACTTGTCCGCCGTGCGTGTGTCCGGCGAGCACCAGCGGCACGCGGCCGGTAGCCTCATCAAAAAAGCCCGGTGCGTGAAACGCGAGAATTGTATAAACATCGTGCGGCACACCGCTCAGCGCTTCTTCCAGATTTGGCGTGCCCGTGGAAGGATCGTCCAGGCCCGCCAGCCACACGTCCGGGCGAATCGCGCCGGCTTCATTCAGCAGAAAATGGATATGTAGCTGCGAATAGAATGCGCGCTCGCCTCGGAACGGCATATCATTTTCCCAGTTCCCGCGCACCGGCCAAACTCCCAACGGCGCATGCAATCGCGAGAGAAGGGGCTTGATCCGGTCGTAGCGAAATCCGCTGGTCAGCGTATCGCCGGTAATGATGATCACGTCCAGTTGCTCTTGGTCCAACAATTCGAGAAGAAGTTTTTCGCGCCGGCCCAGACCAGCCGCGTGCAAATCCGTCAGATGCGCGATTTTCAGCGGCCGCGCAACTTGTCCTTCGACATAGGTGTGAGTCACTTCGATACGATACGGCTCGACAAATAATCCCCAACCGAGCACGCAAAGTGCCGCGACCGTGAAAATAGTTAGAAAAAAATCGGCGCATTGTCATGGACGGCCCGAAATGTCGAGCAGATGACGGAGGCAGGTCCGATGGAATTGACCTACTCGAATCCAGCCCTAGCGCGCTCGGGAGCGAATGTTTCGGACGGCCTCCGTGCTAGTCTAGGACGCAGATTTTATCGTATGGACGTTTCTACAACCGCGCACGAAAAGAAATTTGCCGCGCTGGCGTCAGTCGGCTCCGCTATCGTCCTGGTATGTCTGAAAGTTTTTCTCTCTCTGGCCACAGGCAGCCTGGGGGTACTTTCGGAAGCTCTGCATTCCAGTTTGGATCTGATCGCCGCACTGATCACTTATCTTTCTGTGCGCGTTTCCGACCGGCCTGCCGACGCCCGTCATCCTTACGGTCACGCAAAGTTTGAAAGTTTTTCGGCGTTCGTGGAAACCGCTTTGTTGCTTGTCACCGCTGTTTATATTATCTACGAAGCGATTCGCCGTCTGTTTTTTCTCGATGTGCAGATTCGCCCAACGCTTCTTTCCATTGGATTGCTGGGCGTGGCGCTTTGTGTGGATCTGGTGCGTTCCCGCGCGCTCGGCCGTGTGGCGCGAAAATATTGCAGCGAAGCGCTGGAAGCTGACGCCCTCCATTTTTCCACTGACGTGTGGAGCACGTTGACCGTCATGATCGGTATGGCTACGGCGTTGGCCGGGGCGCGCTTCGGCATTCCCTGGCTGCGCTATGCGGATCCGATTGCCGCGCTTCTCGTGGCGGCATTTGTTATTTGGGTGGGATCGCGCCTGGGATTGCGCACACTCGAATCGCTTGTTGATGCCGCTCCTGCTGGCTTGCAGGAACAAATCTCAGCGGCAGTTTCAGGATTGGAAGGTGTGCTGGGCGCCGAGCGCGTGCGCTTGCGCCGCGCGGGAAATCGCCATTTTGTGGACGTCACCATCAGCGTGCCGCGCACGGCAAGTTTTGAACAGGTTCACGAGATCAGTGATGCCGTGGAGCGCCGCGTGGGCGAAATTCTTCCCGCCGACGTGATGGTCCACATGGAACCGCGCGCACGCGCCAACGAACATTTGTTTGACGCAATTCGCGCCGCCGCGCAGCGCCGTGGGCTCGCCATCCACGAACTTACCGCGCAGGAACTGGAAGGCCGCCTTTTCGTCGAGCTGCATCTTGAAGTGGACGAGCGCCTATCGCTCCGTGAAGCCCACAGGGTAGCCAACGATCTCGAAATTGAAATCCGTGAACTGGCCGCACGTGCGCAAGGTGGTTCTGGAAAGCACGCCGCAAAAGTCAATATTCACATCGAGCCGCTGGGAACTGAAATTGCGCGCGGCGCCCGCACGGCTGAGGAGATGAAGGATTTGGGCCGAGCCGTCGAAAACTATTTGAATTCACTTTCCGCCGAATATCATGAGCTCGTGAATTGTCATGAGGTCCACGTCCGCCAGATGAGTCACAAAATACTGGTTTCGTGTCACTGCGCCATGTCCGGCAATATGCAGATAACCGAGGTTCACGACGTGACCGGTTCTCTTGAGGATCGCGTGAAAGAAAAATTCCCGCAGATCTCCCGCGTCACAATCCATCCGGAGCCGGCCGAAGAACGTTAACAGTTTGCCGTAGGAATTCGGATTGCGGTGGCGCGTTAGTTTGTTTCGCGCGCCCAAAAAAATGCACCCAGCGCGTACACAATCGGAAAACATTCCAACACGTAGCGAGGCTCGGGCGCTTCGATGCGAGTTAGAAACGCTGTACGCACGGCGCAGAATACAATCAGAATTGCGAGCCCCCATATCTGTGATCCGGTCAATAGGTGTTTCAGGAAAATCCGCGAAGTTCCGGCAAAGGCGAGCGCCACATAAATAATTCCAATTGCTCCCAGCAACACCGTTACTAAAAAATCCTCGCGATCATCCTCGAAATTCCTTCTCAAAGGCCACAGGTCGCCCGAATATCCCATCATTTCCACGCGGGGAGTGAACCACATCGTTAGCGCGCGCTGGAATGGAACGGTAAGGTATGTTCGCAGCGGGCGCCGCGCGGTGCGTTCGCGCGCCAGTGCTTGGAATTGCGCATTCCATTCGGGCGTGAACCCGCAACACGTCTTATTGTATTGATCGATCAGCGCGGACACACGTTCGCGCTCGTCACCTGTATCGAACGCTATCGAGGGAAAAATTGCCATAGTGACCGGCTGATCGCCGATGGTCCAAATAACAGGATCCACGTCGCGATACCGCACCAGCCACGTATTCGTCCACGCGTAGAATCCAGCGGGTACAGACTCGCCCGGACTTTGCGCGTACCGTGGCGCGAGCGGCTGGAATTCGTGCAGGGAAATTGCGTTGCGAGCCGTCCACGGAATCAGCGGAATCACGAAGCCCACAGCCGCCAGCGCGCCGGCGCGTACTAATTTCGGCCAATCAGCGCGCCGCCTCCATCGCCATAGAAGCACGGATCCAAGCGCCACAAGAATCAGTGGCGTTTCCGGCCGCACCATTGTTCCGCATCCAACAGCCAGACCGCCCAGAAACCAACTGCTCCGAAGAAATGATGAAGTGTTTCTCAATGTGGAAGTAAATTCGTCGGAGCCATGCAGCAATAAACGCCATGACAGTGTTTCATTTCCAAGGGCCGCCGCCACGAGCGCGACTAATGCGATCGCCGTTAAAGATGTCGCCAGCACTTCCGTGAGATTCACCGCGGCGTAATCCGCCAGAAACGGACACAGCGCCGTCAGCCAGATCGCCGCAAGCTGCACTCGCCTATGCGTCTGACCTGATTGCGAAGCAGGGGCCAAGATCCCAGCTAGCATCCCGGCGAGCACGCAGGTACATAGATCCAGCGCGATCTGAGCCAACAGTAAAGGGGTCTGCCTGCGTCCAAGTAAATGGAAGAGTGCGGTGAATACCGGATAGCCCGGCACTCGGATGTCAGAAGGAGTGATTCGGCCGACCGCGTCGAGTCCGTATGTTCCGTGCGCGAACCAGTTGCGTCCCAGCGCCTCGTAGATGGTTCCGTCTACAGACCCAGAAGGGTACTTGAACAAGAAAAATAGCCGAAGAGCCAGCCCCGCACCCAGCGCGGCAGCCAGTGGAATCCAGTTGATGCGTGTTTGGGATTCATTTCTCATAACCGCACCGGTATAATTCCTTTGAAGAAATTCAGTTGTCTGGCACATCTGCCAGCACTAGGAACTCGCCGCGGCCGGCAATCACATGTGCAGTAGGTGATTGACAGTTTTTCGCCGGGCGGATAGCTTGGAACTACTTCGTGAACAAACGCAAGCCCATATTCTATGATGAAAAGCGACGGCGCTGGTTTTTCACTCGTCGCGCGCTCGAAATCAGTGGCGCCATAGTCACGCTGCTGGTTCTCACGTTTTTCGTCAGTGTTCTGCAGACAGTCTCGCTGCCCGACCTGAAGGTCCGAAGTTCAATTGCGGGCCGCCGTTCGGTGCAGCCCCTACCTGTAAAAAAAGCCACGACCGCGCGCCCCGGCAGTAAGCGGCGTGTTGCCGCTCTGGGCCGAACACCCTCTAATCCTGATCCGGAACGCGCAGCGTTCTACATTGATGACGACGCGAACGCTCTCGCCTCTCTGAAATACCATTTCCGCGAACTGGATCGCCTGATCTCGTTGGAAGTGCATGTGCTCGTAGCGGATGGTTCCCTATCGGTCGTGGATACCACCTCACACCAGCATTCCGGGCTTTCCGCTGACGATGCCGCGCGCATCGTTGCCGAAAATAAGCTGCACAGTTGGATTTTGGCCAATAACATTGAACTTCCGGTCATGGCGCTTGTAAACAACGGGAACCCCGATGACGACACCTGGCAGACGACGGAACTCGTAAAGTTGCTGGCGAATCCGGCTACGCGGAAGCGATTGGAAGCCAGCCTGATGAAATATGCGTTGCAGAATCATGAGGTCGGCATTTGTTTGGATTTTGAAGACGTGCCGGTATCCAGCCAGTCGCGCTATCAGGATTTCACAGCCGAACTGGCGGCTCTGCTTCATCCTCAGGGACTGGAGTTGATGGTCGCCTTGCCTGCCGCCGACCCCGACTACGATTACGCTTTTTTTGGCAAGACAGCAGACGCGATCGTATTGATGAACTACGACCAGCACACCGCGGATCCGGGCCCCATCGCGTCGCAGAGTTGGTTCCAAAAAAATATCGACGAGATTTTGAAAGTTGTTCCGCCGGCAAAAGTGATTATCGGCATTTCCAATTATGGATATGACTGGACGGACATGGGCAAAGGCCGCTCGACGCATGAATCCGTCAGCGTGCAGCAAGCTTTTCTAGCCGCCGTCGAATCCGATGCGCAGGTCCAGTTCGATTCAGAATCATTGAATCCACATTTTTCCTACGTGGAAGATAATCACGTGCATCAGGTGTGGTTCACGGACGCCGTCACCGCCTACAACCAGTTGCGAGCGGCTGACCGCGCAGGCGTTTGGGGCATCGCGATTTGGCGGCTGGGAATGGCCGATAGCTCCATGTGGAGCATCCTGGACGCGATTCACCCTGATGCCGCCGCGCGCGCAAAAATCATGGATATTCCTCCGGGCCCTGATTTGATTCTGGAAGGCCCGGGACGCGGGGACATCTGGCGCATTCTGGATCAGCCGAAGCGAGGCCAGCGGACATTCCACTACGACGCGGCAACCGACACGTTTCTGGACGAAGCCATTCAAGTGTACCCGTTGTCCTGGCACATCGAGCGGCTTGGCGGCGATCAGCCGAAAAAACTGGCGCTTACCTTCGACGACGGTCCCGACCCGAACTGGACGCCCAAAATACTGGATCTGCTGAAAGAGAAAAACGCCCCGGCCACATTCTTTGTAATCGGCGAAAACGCCAATCGGTATCCTCAAATTCTGAAACGCGAATTCGAGGACGGCCATGAAATCGGCAATCATACTTACACGCACGAAAATATTGAGGATGCTTCAGCCAACACCATTCGCTGGCAGGTGAACGTCACCGAGCGGTTGATTGAATCTTCACTCGGCGTGAAGACCGTGCTTTTCCGCCCGCCATACGGAATCGATCATCAGCCCGAAACAGCGCCTGAAGTTGCGTCGCTGCCGATTCCGCAATCCATGGGTTATATGCTCGTCGGCGCGCGAATTGATCCACACGATTGGGGCGACCTTGGCGGTGGTTCGCCCCCGTCAGTTGATGAAATCGTTCAGCGCGTTCTGGATGACGCCAGCAAAGGCAGCATCGTCATGTTTCACGATGGCGGCGGCGATCGCAGCCATACTCTGGCCGCCCTGCCGAGGGTCATTGATGGATTGCGCGCCGCCGGATATCAAATCGTGCCCGTCTCGGAACTGGTCGGCCAAACGCGCGCCGAGGTGATGCCCGAAGTTACCGGCAAAGAACTGTGGGCTGCTCGTGCGGACTCTTATATTTTTGGGCTGGTGTTTATCGCGCGCGTGGGCATCGCGACGGTTTTCGTTTTGGGTATTTTATTGGTTAGCGGGCGCGCCATCATTATTGGATTGCTCGCTCTCATTGAAAAAATGAGGCCCGATCCGGGCGATCACCCGGAATTTCAGCCGCTGGTCAGCGTGCTTATTCCTGCCTACAACGAAGAAGACGTCATCCTAAGGACAGTTACGTCTGCGCTCGCTGCCGATTATCCCAACACCGAAATTATCGTCATCAATGATGGCTCAACCGACCGCACCGGCGAATTGCTACAAGAAAACTTTGGCGCAAATCCGCGAGTGCACATCATTCATCAGGTCAATGGAGGCAAGCCTTCCGCGCTGGCACGCGGTCTAGATAACGCCACAGGAAAAATCGCCGTAACGATTGACGCCGACACTCATATTGACCGCAAAGCGATTTCCAAGTTGGTTCGCAATTTCATTGACCCACAAGTTGGCGCGGTCGCCGGAAATGTAAAAGTAGGCAATCGCACTCGATGGCTCACCCGCTGGCAAGCGCTGGAATACATCACCAGTCAGAACATGGAAAAGCGCGCGTTCGATCTCCTGAATTGCATCCCGGTTGTGCCAGGCGCGATCGGCGCGTGGCGCGTTGAGGCCATCACCGCCGCAGGCGGCTTCACCGCTGAAACTGTCGCCGAAGATACCGACCTGACCATTGCGATTCGCCGCGCCGGCTGGCGCATTTCTTACGACGAAGAAGCAATTGGCTACACGCAAGCGCCGGAAACCTCCGAAGCGCTCATGCGCCAGCGTTTTCGGTGGACGTTTGGCACACTGCAATCTGTTTATAAGCATCGCGATACGATTGGCCGGTGGAAATACGGCACGCTCGGATGGGTTGCGCTTCCAAACATCTTCATTTTCCAACTCTTACTACCGCTATTTTCTCCGGCAATCGATTTACTTTTCCTGATGTCTCTCGCGCTATGGGGATTATCACAGTTTCATATCTCCGCGATTCCTCAACTTTTTACCGCGCAGGATATGGAAGTCTCCGTGATTTTTTTCCTCGGCTTCATGCTGATTGACCTGATCGCCTGCGCCATCGCATTTGCTTTGGAAAAACATGAGGATTGGTCTCTGTTGCTTCCGCTGGTCCTGCAGCGTTTCTACTATCGCCAGATGATGTACATCGTACTTTTCCGCGCGCTCACGCAAGCCGTCAAGGGACGCCCGGTTGGCTGGCGCGGCGTGGAACCGGAACCGCCTAAGTCTCCGAAGCCTCGCGGCGAGCCGGAGCCCAGTCTGTCGGGCCGCGTCGGCGATTGAATTTTATTTGGTTGATGAATTTGCCGCGGAAAGCTTCGACTTTTCAGTTCACTATAGCGGAATATTCCCGTGCTTCTTCTTCGGATTTGTGTCGCGCTTATTTTCAAGCGCGCGCAATGAAGTAATCAGCTTTGCGCGGGTCTGTGACGGTTCAATGATCGCGTCAATGTATCCTCGCTCGGCAGCAACGTAAGGATTTGCGAACCGCTCGCGGAACTCAGCAACTTTTTCTTGGCGTAGGTGTTCGCGGTCCGCTTCGGGTGCGCGATCCAATTCCCGTTTGTAAACAATATTCACCGCGCCCTCAGGTCCCATCACGGCAATTTCCGCCGTGGGCCACGCGAAATTCGCGTCAGTGCGAATGTGTTTTGACGCCATAACGCAATACGCGCCGCCGTACGCCTTGCGCGTAATCACAGTGATCTTTGGAACCGTGGCTTCGGCAAACGCGAAAAGCAATTTCGCGCCGTGTTTTATAATTCCGCCCCATTCCTGCTGCGTGCCGGGCAAAAATCCGGGTACATCCTCAAACGTAATCAGTGGGATGTTGAAGGCGTCACAGAAGCGCACAAATCGCGCGCCTTTCACGGAAGCGTTGATGTCCAGGACACCCGCCAGAAAAGCCGGCTGATTGGCGACGATTCCCACGGGCCGCCCATCCAGCCGCGCAAACCCAACCACCATATTTTTCGCGAAATGTTCATGCACCTCGAAGAAATCACCATCGTCCACAATTGCGTGAATCGCGTCCTTAATGTCGTAAGGCTGCATCGGATCTTCGGGCACAAGCTGATTCAACGCCGCGTCCGCCCGCGTAATCGGATCACTCGATACACGGCGAGGCGGATCTTCCAAATTGTTCGATGGCAGGAAACCGACCAGTTCGCGGATCATCGCCACGCAATCACGATCGTCACGCGCCACAAAATGAGCCACGCCGCTCGTCGCGTTGTGCGTCATCGCGCCACCCAGTTCTTGCTTCGTCACTTCTTCGTGCGTCACCGTTTTAATGACGTCCGGGCCGGTGACGAACATGTACGAAGTTTCGCGCGTCATAAAAATAAAATCCGTAATCGCCGGAGAATACACGGCGCCGCCCGCGCACGGCCCCATAATCGCGCTAATCTGCGGAATCACACCGCTCGCCAGCGTATTCCTCAGAAAAATATCAGCGTAACCAGCCAGCGACATCACACCTTCCTGAATCCGCGCGCCACCCGAATCATTCAGGCCGATCAGCGGCGCACCGGCGCGCATGGCAAGGTCCATCACCTTGCAGATTTTCAGCGCGTTTGTTTCGGAAAGTGATCCGCCAAACACCGTGAAGTCCTGCGCGAAAACATAAACCAGCCGCGCGTCAATTCGGCCGTAGCCGGTCACAAATCCATCGCCCGCAGGCCGCTGTTCGCTCATCCCGAAATCGGTAGAGCGGTGCCGGACAAACTTGTCGAGCTCCTCAAACGTGCCTTCATCCAGCAAAAGTTCCACGCGCTCGCGCGCCGTCAGCTTGCCGGCTTTGTGTTCACGCTCGCGGCGTTCCGCCCCGCCGCCGGCTTCCGCTTCCGCGTTCATCCGCCGCAGGTGCTCGAGTTTTTCTTCGCGTGACATTTTCTTGTGAATTCAGAAAGGCGTGTGCAATCCCAAGAAAACTTCTTATCGGTCCACTTTCAATCCAATCGGCCCAATGTATTCCGATTGAGGACGAATCAAATGATCCTCGGCGTGCTGTTCGATCACATGCGCGCACCAACCCGCCACACGTCCGCAAGCAAACATCGCAACGAACTGCGCAGGCTCCAGCCCCAGCGCCTGCAGAACCAGCGCAGTATAGAATTCCACATTTGTGCGCAGATTGCGGCCTGGTTTCGCTTCCGCCAAAACGCGCAGCGCCGTTTGTTCAATGGCAATTGCCAAATCGTAGAGCTGGCGATTTTCCAGTCGCGCTTGGCCCAGCCCTTCGGCTACCTTATTCAATACTTCCGCGCGGGGATCGCGCACGCGATATACGCGGTGGCCAAATCCCATAATGCGTCTTCCCTGCGCCAGTTCATTTCGCAACCACGCTTCCGCGCGGTCCGCTGAGCCAATATCGTGCAGCATATCCAATACCGGTCCCGGCGCTCCGCCATGCAAAGGCCCTTTCAATGCACCTAGCGCGCCCGTCACGCTGCTCACCATGTCCGATCGTGTGCTCGCAATCACTCGCGCCGTAAATGTTGAAGCGTTCATCCCGTGATCGATCACGGTCACCCAGTAAGCGTCCAGCGCCTTCGCGGCGGCTGGATCCGCTTCACGTCCGTGTACCATGTAAAGGAAATTTGCGGCGAGTGGCAAGTCGACGCGCGGCGGAATTGGATCTTGTCCCTTAGAAATACGCGCATGCGCCGCAACAATTGTCGGAAAGCACGCCGTCAAACGCATCGCCGCCGCAAAATCGGCCGCGGGTGTAATCGCGTTTGGATCGGCGAGTCCGAGTGAAAGTGTGGCGCACGCCATGCGCAACGCATCAATTGGCGGCGCGGATTTTGCGGCGCGTAAGACGTCGAGCGTCAGCGAGGCGAGTTGGCGTAGCTCCGCCATCTGCGCCCCCAATTCGCGAAGCTCTACGCGATCCGGCAACCGCCCGCGCCAAAGCAAATGCGCAGCAGCTTCCAGTCCGGCGTGAGCGGCGAGTTCTTCCACTGAGTAGCCGCCAATAATCAGCACGCCGTTCAGCCCATCCACATGGCTCATGCGCGTGCGCGCCGCTACTACTCCTTCCAATCCTCGCGGCGTTCCAGCGTTTGCAGTCATCACAAATCTCCAGCCCCAAAACGGCTCATCACGGTCTTAACTTCCCATTTTATGCAGGCTCGCAAGAGTGCCACAACGCGAGACGTTCCGGCAAGCGCACTTCGCGCGTTACAATGATTATTCTAGGAAGGAATCGTTGCGCTTTCAGCTTCGGCGACAGGCCGAAACAGCCACACAGCCACGCGTGTCGCCACCGACGTGCCGCCGAGAAGAAGTACAACTCCCAGTGCAAGCTCGCCACAACGTGCCGCGGCGTGTGCTATCCCTGCTGGGATTTCGCCAATCATCAAACTCACCCGCACCAGCCCCAGCAGAATTGCGAGGAAGATCCCAACGACAAGGACAAACGCCGGAACTGTCAGCAGCACGCGCTTCATTGGATAATTTCCGTTTTAATGCAGACCAGACCAGTCATCGCCGATCAGAATCGAATTGCTGGGATTCGATGGATCGTATTTTATGCTGGCGGGCTGGCCGGCGATCAGACGATGCGGCAACACGCGAGCTTCAAGACCGGTAACATCCTGCGCGGTTTCATACGTCACGCCAGAAATCGAATAGCTGTAGCAGATCATTTGCCGCGTGGCGTTTTTATCCGTGGCGTTTTCGTTGCTCTTCCGAAAAACTCCGCGCGCGCGCCGCTGATCCGCGGGAATTTCCTGCTTCATTAAATCAATCACGCGTCCTTCGGCGATGCGGCCCACCTGATTCACGTGCAAGCGCCTTCGACGTTCAAGTTCGTCCTCTGTGGGCGGACGGTTCCGCCACTTGTACAAAAGTGCGCCCGCCACAAGCACCACGGCTGCGCCCGCGCCAAACCAAACGCGCGGGTCGTTTGCCAGTTTCGCCAGGTCGGAAAGTTGTTTCAACGCGCTGCCTGTTTCGCGGTATCCGGCTCGAAAATTCCGCCGATAGAATCTTTCGCCGCCGTCCAGTCCTTCAGGAACGAAGCCAAACCTTTGTCGGTCAGCGGGTGGTTAAAGAGCATCTCAAAAAGTTTGAACGGCATGGTGCCGATGTGCGCGCCCATCTTCGCTGCCTCCACCACGTGCATCGGGTGCCGCAGACTCGCCGCCAGCACTTCAGTTTTGAAACCGTAGGCGCGATAAATCGCCATTATGTCGGCTACCAATCCCAGGCCATTTTCGGAAATGTCGTCCAGGCGTCCCAGAAATGGGCTGCAATAATTCGCACCTGCTTTGGCCACGATCAAAGCCTGCGACGGCGAAAATACAAGCGTCACGTTGGTGCGGATTCCTTCCTTGGAAAGCGTGCTCACCGCGCGAATTCCGTCAGGCGTCATCGGGATTTTTACGATTACGTTCGGATGCCACGTGGTGATCTCACGCCCTTCGCGCAACATTCCAGCAGTATCCGTGGAAACTACCTCTGCATTCACCACGCCGGGTTTCACAATATTGCAAATTTCAATGATCAATTCTTTGAATTTACGTTTCTCCTTAGCCACCAGTGTCGGATTCGTCGTGATTCCGTCCAGCACTCCGAATGACGCGGCCTGCTTGATTTCGTCAACGCTTGCTGTATCCAGGAAGAATTTCATTTTCGTTTTCCTTCTGTGCGCGATGGTTTCAGACAGCCAGGGCGCAAAACCTGATTCGAACGTGCAATCAATTAACTACCTTGCGCGATCACCGGATTCCGCAACGTGCCGACGCCGCTCACCACCACTTCCACGACATCGCCTGCGTTCAAAGGTCCCACACCTGCCGGAGTTCCCGTCGCGATCACGTCTCCGGGCAGAAGCGTCATCACCTGCGAAATCCATCTAATTATAACATCAACGGAAAACATCAAATCCGTTCCGCGGCCGGATTGTTTCTTCACTCCATTTACAAACGTTTCCACCGTCGCCGACTTCACGTCCAATTCTGTTTCCAATACGGGTCCGAATGGGCAGAACGTGTCGAAGCCTTTTCCGCGCGTCCATTGCCCGTCGGATTTCTGCAAATCTCGAGCCGTCACATCGTTCAGGCAAGTATACCCGGCCACGTAAGGCGTCACATCATCGTGTTCTCTCAACCGGAAGCATGTTCGTCCGATCATGACGGCGATTTCGCCTTCATGGTCCACCCGCTTGGAGATCGCCGGCATCACGATTGGTTCTTCCGTTGCAATTATTGCCGAAGGAGGTTTCAGAAAAATCAACGGTTCAGGCGGTACGTCATTGCCCATCTCGCTCGCGTGGTCGCGATAATTGCGCCCTACGCAAACAATCTTGCTCGGCACTGAAGGAGCCAGCAGCTTCACTTCCGGCAATGTCCACGTGCGAGCGCCGGGTTTCCATCCGCCGGCGAAATCGCCGGAAATTTCCCGGACGGATCCGCCCTCAATCATTCCATACAACGGCGCCGGATGTATTTCACTGCTTACGCGGGATTCAGCAGCTTGAAGAACAACTGGCTGGAATCGGCAGATTTTCATTTCAGGTTGGACCCGTGCCCATCATGCCGAGGTTGCTGTTAATCCGCAACTGGTTAATGAGTGGGCCTGCGCGGCGCGGGCTGCACTGCCAGATGGTGATGGTGCCTCGCGCTGCGAATCATGCTTCCAACCCACAATAACACTGACGCCAGACCGTACACCGCCAATCCCATGACAAATAGCTGGAATGCGCCCAGACGATCCGCGAGTCCCTCAAAATAAATAGCCCAAGCGCGATAGCACAAGCAGGCAATTCCCAATCCGAGGGCTCCTGCCGGCAGCACATCCTTGGCCGAATTACGAAAACGTGCGATCGGTATCAGTCCGGCAAGAAACAAGCTGGCGATGGCGATAGCGTTGCGAAGTGAAGCGAATCGATCGAAGAAGGGCACCCGGTTGGCGATCAACAGCCACGCCGTCAGAATCGCGGAAAGCAGCGCTCCCTCAAGCGCTCCCGTACGAATCACACGTCGAAACGCACGGGCGGTCTGCCCGAACTTCCCGTGTTTTTCCCGTGAATGGGAGCCGTTTGTCGTAACGCCAGCCTATGCGCCCTGTGGGCGCTCAATGTTCCCGTTGAGGTACAGCTGCCGAAACAGGACTGCTGAATGAACTCTCGTTGCCAGAGCGGTCGACCGCGGTAACTCGGTACGTATATTGCTTGCCCAGCACCGCAGTAATATCACGGAACGTCGGGGTCAACAATAGCTGCGTGTTGATTGGTTGGCCGGGCGTGTCTGGTTGTTCACTCCGGTAGACCCAATAACCCTGAAGGTCAGGCTCCTGATTAATGTCCCAGGATAGTTCGATGTGCCCAGCCCCCGTTCCAGTTGCTTGCTCATCACGAATCGGCACGGCAACCAATCTTTGCGGCGTGGCGGGCGGGAACGTATCCTTCGGCGTTACCACCAAGGGCGCGGAGTCACCAGACTCAACCGGCTGGCCCTGCTCGTCCGCCACACTTCGCACCACGTAAACATAGGTGACTCCGAACGTGAACTGTGTGTCTCGGAAACTGTTACTCGCCGCTGGACCCAACAATGCCGGGGGCCCGTTCATTTTTAGTTTTGATATATCTGAAATGTCGCCACTCGGAATTGGCGCGTCCGCCGCGAGTTCTCCGCGATATACCCGGTAGCCCGCGATCCCGCCGTCCGCCGATTCCTGCCGCGACGCCGTCCATGCAAGTTCAATCGCTGATTGCTTCATCGCCGAAACGCGCACACCAATCGGCGCCGGCGGCACTGGCAGAGCGTGCACCGAAACCACATTGGAATCCGCTGACGCCCGCTTCGTGGAAGCTCGCGTCCTGACCATGTACACAATGTCCTGTCCGTGAAGAGAACCGGGCTGCAGCGGATCACGGAATTCGATCAGCCCGTCGCGCGAATACGTATCCACCAATGTCGAAGGCACCGTGTAGATGAGCTGGGTCGCCAACTTCGCTGCCGCGCCCGATGCACGCTCGCCTCGAAATATTTCAATCGACGGAGGTGCGGCCAGCGTTTCGTTCTCATCGGATTTTTTCGGAAGTGTAAACGTCAGAATCACGGAGCTGCCTTGTTGCCGCGCCGCTAGATCCGTCACAGGTCTTGGCAACACCGGACGCGGAGGAGTCGGTACCCCCGGCGCGCCGCATGCGACGATGCACACGCAAGCCGCCAATGCGAAGAAAAAGACGAAGCAGCGTGAAGGGGCTGAAACAGCGCGCATGCCGGGTAACATCGGTCAGAGGATGTAACGGCTCAAATCCTGATTCTTCACGATATCCGCGAGCTGTTTGCTCACGTAGGCGTTATCAATCTTGATCGCCTTGCGCTTCATGTCCGGCGCTTCAAAAGAAATATCTTCCAATAATTTTTCCATGATCGTGTGCAGCCGCCGCGCGCCGATATTTTCTGTCTGTTCGTTCACTTGTGTAGCAAAGCGAGCGATCGTCGCAATGCCATCCTCACTAAACGTCAGCTTCAATCCCTCCGTATCCATCAGCGCCACATACTGCTTGATAAGCGCGTTCTTCGGCTCCGTTAGTATGCGGATGAAGTCTGCTTCGCCCAGCGACGTCAGCTCCACGCGAATCGGCAAACGCCCTTGCAACTCAGGAATCAAATCGGAAGGCTTGCTCACGTGGAATGCCCCCGCCGCAATAAATAAAATGTGATCGGTGCGGATCATTCCGTAGCGCGTGTTCACCGTCGTGCCTTCGATGATCGGCAGAATGTCGCGCTGCACGCCTTCGCGCGAAACGTCAGGCCCGTGTCCCGATTCGCGCCCGGCAATCTTATCCACTTCATCAATAAAAATAATTCCCATCTGTTCCGCGCGTTCCACGGCGCCGCGCGTAACCTGATCCATATCGATCAGTTTGCTTTCTTCCTCTTGAATCAAATAATCGAATGCCTCGGATACCGTCATCTTCCGTTTCTTCTTTTGCTGGCCGAACATTCCCGAAAGCATTTCGCGCAGGTTCGTGTCCATTTCTTCCGCGCCCTGGTTGGACATGATTTCAAACGACGGCATGGCGCGCTCGCGCACGTCCACTTCCACCATACGCGCATCCAGCTTGCCTTCGCGTAATTGCGCTCGCAGTTTTTCCCTTGTCCGCGCCGTCTGTTCTTGTCGTATCGCTTCCACTTGCGGACTCATCGCGCTCGCCGGATCCAGCGGCGGAGGCGAAGGTGGCAACAACAAATCGACCACGCGTTCTTCAGCCGCTTGCTCGGCGCGCTCGGCCACTTCATCCAATTTTTCTTCGCGCACCATATCAATGGAAGTTTCCACCAGGTCGCGCACCATGGATTCCACGTCGCGCCCCACGTATCCCACTTCCGTATATTTTGACGCTTCCACTTTTACAAACGGACATCCCGCCAGCCGCGCCAGCCGCCGCGCAATTTCAGTTTTTCCCACGCCGGTTGGGCCGATCATCAAAATATTTTTCGGCATTACTTCTTCCGCCATTTCAGCGGGCAATTTCTGTCTACGCACGCGGTTGCGCAACGCGATGGCCACGGCTCGCTTGGCGGCCGCCTGCCCGACAATATATTTATCCAGCTCGACGACGATTTCGCGTGGCGTTAATTCGTCAAATGACGGAATTGCCACCGCCTCTTCCGGCTGCGCGTCCCCGGGAAGATAAATCACCTCGTTCTTATCCACTTTGTCTGACATGGGCCCTTTACGATTCCAATATTTTTTATAACTCGATATTTCTTACAACTCCTCGACCGTGAAATTCCCATTCGTGAAAATGCAAATCTCGCTCGCGATTCGCATCGCTTCCTGCGCAATTTCTTTCGCGTTCATTTTCGTATTCTTCGCCAGCGCCCGCGCCGCGGAAAGCGCGTAGGGCCCACCTGAGCCAATCGCGCAAATTCCGTCGTCCGGCTCGATCACATCGCCATGTCCGGAAAGCAAAAATGTTCCCTTCGTATCCGCCACGACCAGCAGCGCATCCAGATGGCGCAATGCGCGATCTGTGCGCCATTCCTTGGCAAGCTCCACCGCTGCCCGCGAGAGATTTCCGTGAAATTCCTGCAGCTTATTTTCAAACCTGCCAAAAAGTGAAAACGCATCCGCGGTCGAGCCCGCGAATCCCGCCAGAACTTTATCGTCGAAGAGTCGACGGATTTTTTTCGCCGAATGTTTCATCACATGCTCGCCGACGGTGACCTGGCCATCGCCCATCATGACAATTTTATTGTCGCGCCGCACGCACAGCACAGTCGTGCTGCGAATTCTTTCCGCGCGCGCGTCTCTTTCGCGCGATTGCCCGCTCCCTCGCCTGGTTGGCATCCCGTGATTATACAGCGTTGGCCGCCTGCAACCCAAAAACACTTCGTTCCATCTTAAGTATGGAGCGTTGTTCGCGATGTGTTTGCAGGAATGTGAAGAGTCTACGTCCTTCGACGGGGGTTTGCAGTTGTATGCGGACACCAATTTTACATTACTGATTGATCGGTGTCCGGCGGTAATCTGAGAGTGTCAAATTCTCGGGCGACCGCGCATTCTTTCCATGCGGGCCTCATAGGTTCAAACATGCGATCTCATAAATCACTACTTGGTGTCCTCGTTTTATCCTTGGCGGTCATTCTCGCGGGCTGCGGCTCCGGCAAGTTTACTATGGGCCAAAATCCACCGCCGGTTACAGGAACGTTTACGAATGCCAGCTTGAACGGCAGTTATGCATTCTTGATTCGCGGAACAATCACAGGCTTCTTCAGCATCGCCGGAAGTTTTCAAGCGAACGGTGCTGGTGTGATTACTGCGGGCACGGAGGACATCAACAGCCCGGGCACCGGAATCCTGATGAACAACGTCGCTATCACCGGCACCTACGTCGTTCTCGCGGACGGGCGCACCACAGCCAACATAACCTCCCCGGCTGGTAATTTTGTCATCGATTTTATTCTACTTTCCAACCAACATGGTTTGGCCATGCGCTTCAATAACAGCGGAACAGGCAGTGGCACCGTTGACCTTCAGGATGCGGCTTCTTTCTCGGCGGCTACTATTCAAGGCTCCTTTGCGTTCAGCTTGTATGGAGGAGATCACAACGGCAACTTTGAAGTTACCGCCGGTGCCTTCACAACCACGGATATCAACAATTCCGATGCGATCCAGGTTGGTGTTCAGGATTTCAACGACAATGGCACGTTAAGCGTAAATCGCACCCTGACAGGCGCATTCGCAAACCCTGCGTCGGGCCGCGGAACAGCGACGCTTACCACCAATGTTGGTGCGTTGAATTTCGCTTACTACGTGGTTGACTCCAATCATTTGATACTGATCGAAACCGATACTGCGCCGGAACTTGCTGGCAACGCATTCCGTCAGATGCCCACGCCAATTTCCGGCGCCCTCGCCGTCGAACTGTCAGGGTCCAGCGGAAGCGTTGCTTTTGCCGCCGGCGCTATCCTGAAAAGCGACGGTGCCAGCAGCATTCTTACCACCAGTACCGAGGACGTCAATAAAGGGGGAACAGTCACGCAAAACCTCGCAGTAAGCGGTGTGTTTTCCGCGTTCCTCAATGGACGGGCCACGATAAATTTACCCGGAAGTTCTGGCATGGCCAGTCTCGTGGTTTATCCAACCACCGCGGGTTTCCTGGTGGTATCGATTGACGCCGGCACCGTGGCCAGCGGCACGGCGTTTACCCAACAATCTTTACCTCCATCCAACAGTTCTTTGAATGGCAGTTATGGATTTTCACTGGGTGGTACGAACTCCGCGGGAACGGTTGACGCCATCGCCGAATTTACCGCCGACGGCAAAGGGAACATCACAGGCAATCTGGACGAAAACAGCGCGGGCGTACTTGGCAGCGGCCTGGCGCTCACCGGAACAAACAGTATCGCCTCAACCGGTCGTGGCACCGCGGTGTTGAATAGCTCCGCAGGAAGCATGAATCTGATTCTCTATATGGTGGATGCTTCGGACTTTATCTACCTGGAAGCGGACACCGGCCAGGTTGCAACCGGCAGAATTCAGTTGCAGCAATAATCGAGATCCGTGCGCGCGTACGGGCGAAGCAGCATCCCCTGTGGGCTACAGGAAAACGCTAAACGCGCAACCCCGCGTCCACTGCTTCTGCGAATGTTCCAATTTCCTGCGTCTGCGTGAAAATATGCGAAGCAATCCGCATTCGCGGCGAACCATATCCTGTCCGTATGGCTCGCTTCCCGCACTCCTCCGAAACTTTCACCAGATCGCCCTTCGTATTGAAAAAACTTACCAGTCCGCCGAAGAAATCTTCGCGGCTGGCATTGGCGGTGCGAAGTTCCGGATGCGAAACAATTGCGTCGTGGACTCGCCGCGCCTGCTGATGAATGCGCGCGTAAATTCGCTCCGCGCCAATCGTGTGATAGAAATCCAGCGCCGCCTTAAATCCAACCATCACGGAAAGATTGGACGTCCCGAGATTTTCAAATCGATACGCCTTCAGCGCGTAGTTGTGCCATTCGCCCGAACACGTATTCACCCAAAGCCGTTCCAATAATTCCTCGCGCACATAAAGCAGTCCCGTGCCCTTCGGCGCCATCAACCATTTGTGCGGGCTCGACGCGTAGAAATCACAGCCCAGGTCGTGCAAGTCCAGCGGCAATTGCCCGACTGCGTGCGCGCCGTCAACATGGGTCAGCACACCCTTCGCCCGCGCCATCGCGCAAATTTGTTTCACCGGCAGAATTAATCCCGTTGGGGACGCTATGTGGCTGAACACCAGAATTTTCGTTCGCGGCGTGATCGCACTCTCCAATAGCGCTACCACTTCCTCCGGCGATTCCGGCGGAGTCGGCAGCGCCACATTCACGATCTTGATTCCGTAACGCGCCGCCTTCTGCTCCCAGCAGCCGCGGCACCCGGGATGTTCCTGATCCGTCAAAATTGCTTCGTCGCCGGACTTCATGTCCAGCCCGTTGCAGACAACATTATTTGCTTCGGTAGCGTTGCGAAGAATCGCCAGTTCATCGCGGCTGATGTGCAGAAACGCGGCCATCGCATCGCGCAACTCGTGGATGTGCGTATTTTCTTCGTAACCAAACCACGGAAACGCCGGTTCGCGAAATTCCTCGGCAGACAATAGGTGCTCGATCGTCGCGCGCAAAACGGGCAGCGGCGTGCATCCGATTGCTCCGCAATTTAGATTGATGCGGTCAGGCGCCAGCAGCCATTGCCTTCGCAGCTCAATCCAGTATCGTTCCGGGTCGCTCGCAAACAAATTGTCCGTCGGCAGCGCGGGCGCATCTTGAGCGAATGCCTGTTCCGCGCGCGCCAGCGGAACTCCGAAAGCAGCCGCAGCGACTGCTGCATACCGCAAGAAACCTCGGCGTTCCATGGAATATTCTCCTCACGCGAGCGGAATCAGCCCGCATCACACCAAATCTCATTGAATGCGCGGAGTCTAGCAGAAAAAACGGGGGTGGAGAGATCGGTGGCGAATTACTTGTCGAAGGAAACTATTTTCGGGATTCACCAGCACAGGTTATTTGGTTTTATGCCCCAGTTCCGCCCAGCGCTTTACCAGCGATTCTCGCGTGAAATAGTCGGCGCTCAGGCCCGTATTGTATTTACAGCCTTCATAGAAAATCTGCGAAATGCGCTTGCCGTCGCGCTCGCGTGAAACTTGAAACGGAGTCTCAACTCCATCCTGCGCGTGCCAGTTTGAGTAACGCGTCACGTCCTCGATCTGCTCGCGCGTTTGCGGATTGCGCGTAATGATCACGAATCGCACCGCCAGATGCGTGGATTTCTCCACGGCGATCCGATACATGTGCTGATCAGTGTCTTCCAATTGCACCCAATCCACTTGCCGCAAATCAACAACGTCTTCGCCGCCATAATGAAAATACATTCCGGGTTCAGCCAGGCGCGATCGAATCAAAACATCGAAACTCATTTTCAGGCCGGCTTGAAAATTAGCGACCGCAACCGCGTTGCCGTCCTCCACTCCGCCCTTGTTGAGCGACCATCCCTGATTGCCGTTGTACACGTCAATAATATTCTGTTTCTTTCCGTATTCCCGGCGCAGCTTGTCGGGCGGCATGCGGACTTCGTGCATCGAAAGGTCGGCGCCCAGTGCGCCCGTGTAGGGTCCGAATTGTCCCATCCTGCCCGTGCATTCTGAATCGTGCACGTTCAGATACGCCGCGCCGCCCATCGCGGCGATCACTTGTTGAAGAATTGCTTTTGTCCGTGCCGCGCTTTCTTCCGCCGGAATCGTGTCAGGATTTTGCGCGCCTAGTCGGGCAGCGCCGCTCAACGCGAAAATCGCGAGCCCGCCAATCATTATCGACAACCTGAATTGCCGCCACTTCGTTCTTATCCGCAAAGCACCGCGCCTCCATTAACATTGAGTACCTCACCATTGATAAAGGTTGCCAGCTCCGACGCCATAAATAAAATCGGCCCGGCAATTTCTTCGGCCGACGCCACTCGCCCCAGCGGAATTGCAGCAGTGGCAAACTTTGCGCCGGCCTTAGTACTCAGCACCGGCTTGGACATGTCCGTATCCACCCAACCGGGCGCCACGCAATTCACCAGAATATTGTGGCGGGATAATTCCGTCGCCAGACCCTTAACCATGCTGATGATTGCACCCTTGGAAGCAGCATAGTGCGCATGGAACGCCTCGCCGCGCTGACCGGCGGTTGAACTAATCGCGATAATCCGTCCGCTCTTCTGCGCAATCATTCGTGCTGCGGTGAAATGCGTCACCGCGTAAACACTTTTCAGATTCACGCGCAGCATCTCGTCCCACTGCTTCTCGGTCAACTTCTCAATCGGTGTGTCATCAACATTCCAAATTCCCGCGTTCGCCACCAGCACGTCAATCCGCCCCAACCGCGCGCCCGCAAATTCAATCAGCTTTTTCGCGCCCGACATTGTCCCAAGATCCGCCTGCAAAGATTCCACTCGCGTGCCGTGCTTCCGCGCTTCCAGTTCCACCTGCGCCGCCGCTTCACGATTCTTGTGATAATTGAAAACCACATCCGCGCCCGCCTGCGCGAATAGTTTCACGGCCGCCGCGCCAATTCCGCGCGACCCGCCGGTGATCACAGCGGCCTTGCCCGCAAGTGAAATCATGCATCCCCCGTTGAAATGGATTTGTGAATCAGCTTATCGCGAATGCCGAAATTCAAAACTTCAGCGGCGCGCTGCCGCCGTGCGTGTTGCCTGGATTAACGTGCGAAACAAAAATTCACTGAACTCATCGCCAAGCTTTTCGTGTGTCGGGCGTTCCGGATGCCATTGCACGCCCAACACCCAGTGTTTATGGGGCTCGTGTTCCACCGCTTCAATCACTCCATCGGGAGCGCGTGCCGCCGCTCGCAGCCCGTGCCCAACATCCCGAATTGACTGGTGATGGGAAGTGTTCACATGCGCCGCAAATCCGTCGGCGGATTTCTCCAAGCCGCACGATGCCGCCATTTGCCCAAGCTCTCCGCCGGGCTCAATCGTAGCGTCGTGAACTGGGTCCGGCGCGCCTTTTGGAACTCCGTCTTTCGTGTGATTCAATGAGCCGGGCAATTCGCTTTCAATATCCTGATAAAGTGTTCCGCCCAGCCGTACGTTTAAAATTTGCGCGCCGTAACAAATCGCCAGTACCGGCTTCACATTCGCAAACGCATCCTCAAGCAGCGCGTAGTCCGTCCGCTCGCGCGCCGCATCTGCATCGCCGCATTTCGGATTTCGCGCCGCTCCGTACAACGCCGGGTCCACATCTGCGGGACTTCCCGGCAACACGTACGCATCGAGCCTGCGCGCGAGCTTTTTCAATTCTGCGTCGCCCAGTTGCAGCGAAATCGCAACGGGCTCGCCACCCGCTTCGCGAATCGCGTGGCAATATTCCACGTGCTTCGTATGATTTCCCGCGGCCTCTTCGGCCAAGGTCCGGTAAGGCACGCCGACTCGTGGACGCTCCTGCGTGGATCCGCACTCTTCATCTCGATTCATATTTAAGACCTTCGTCATGGCATCACGGAAACTTTAATCCTAGCATCGCCTGTCGCAGCCCTTCAACTTCTCCCTGTTCTTGCCGTCAGACATGTTGCAGGTGCGTATCCTTGAAGTTCGTTGGGTACTTAAGACCATAGCCGAGCAAGCGATCCATGGCGATATGGGCGGTCCAAATTAGTCCGTAGGGCAGCAACCAGAGACGCGCCGTAAGCACAGAAAATGCGATCAGCAGAAGCGGCCCTGTCAGCGTGTGCATAAGATTGTAGACGGAAGCTCCAATCTTCACGCCGCCCAGATAGCCCGCCATTGAAAGATCCGCTGCCAGCAGCAGGATCGCGAATAGCAGCCAGCCAAAATGCATTTCCCAATAGAGCAGAACGCCCACAGCGAGCACCACGCAGCCTTCAATCCGAAGAAGAATTCCGGGTTTATTCAGCATGCGCAATGTTAGCACGCTAGCGAATTCTCGCGGCGGTTCGGATTCTATGATGCCGCGCGCGAATTCCACCATTTCCTCAGATCGCCCACCAGATAAAGCGATCCCGTCGCGAACACCACATCCTCCGGCGCGGCCGCGGAAATTGCGTGCTCCAACGCTTCGCGCGGATCCGCTATCACCGTCATCTGCGGCGCCAAATGCCGAGTCATCTCCGCTAAAGCTTCCGGTGAGAGCGCGCGCGGCTGCCGTGGCGCAGTAACAATCACGCTGACCGCCAAAGGAAAAAGCAGCCCGGCAATTTCGTCCACTGATTTATCCCGCACCGATCCGTACACCAAATGAATCCGCCGTCCTGCAAGATGCGTGTGCCAAAAATCCGCCAGTTCGCGCGCCCCTGCAGGATTGTGAGTACCGTCCAGGAATATCGCGGGCCGCTCCGCAATTTTCTCAATTCTTCCCGGCCATCGTACCGCGGCAATTCCTTCCGCAACGTCCGAATCCGTCACATGAAAGCCGCGTCCCGCAAGCACTTGCGCCCCGGCCAGCGCAGTAATCGCATTTCTCACCTGATATCGCCCTGCCAACGAAAGCTTCAGAGTGATCAGCCGCGCGTCACTCGCCGCATTCTTCGCAATGTGTACCGCATAAAATCCATCCGTAGAACTCAGCTTCGTCGCGCGATACGCAGAATCAATTTCAACCAGTGGCGCTTCCAATTCCTCCGCTCTCCGGCGAATTACTGCAGCGGCTTCGGGATTTTCCGCCGCGCTGACGACTGTCACGCCGCGCTTAATGATTCCTGCTTTTTCCGTGGCAATCTCTGCGATCGAATGTCCGAGGAAACTTTCGTGATCAAAATGTATCTGCGTAATCACGCTAACTTCCGGTGTGACAATGTTTGTCGCGTCGAGCCTTCCGCCCATTCCAACTTCCAGCACCGCGAAGTCCACAGGCACGAGCGCAAAAATATCCAGCGCCATTGCGGTGATGCACTCGAAGAATGTTGGGTGCGCCGCAAGCTCTCCCGCGCCGAGCATCTGTTCAATCAGCGCATGCAATCGCGTGAACGCCGCCGCAAATTCCTCATCGCTTATGGGATTTCCATCCACGCGAATCCGTTCGTTGATGCTCTCCAAGTGAGGCGAAGTGTAGAGTCCCGTGCGATATCCAGCGCGGCGCAACACAGATTCCGTCATCGCCGCCGTAGATCCCTTTCCGTTTGTTCCTGCAATGTGAATGCTGCGGAACTTGTTCTGCGGTTCGCCCATTCGAGTCGCCAGTGCGCGAATATTCCGCAAATCGAATTTTGCCGCGCGCGCATGCGAAGGGGTGGCCAATTCGCGGCCCAGCGTCAGCAGATAGTTCACTGAGTCGGTGTAGTTCATTTGGGTGACGGAGATTCAGCTCAGAAAGAATTCAAACGCGGAGGAAATATAGTCCTTCAAAACCCTGCGATGCACCACCGCATCTAGAAATCCGTGTTCCAGCAAAAATTCTGAGCGCTGAAATCCCGCCGGAAGTTTCTGGCGAATCGTTTGTTCAATCACGCGCGGCCCCGCGAATCCAATCAGCGCGCCAGGCTCGGCGATATTGATATCGCCCAGCATCGCAAAGCTCGCCGAAACTCCACCGGTGGTCGGATCCGTGAGCACGGAAATATACGGGAGACGGACTTCGTCCAATCGTCCCAGGGCTGCGGAAACTTTCGCCAGTTGCATCAGCGAAACGGTTCCTTCCATCATTCGCGCGCCCGATGACGCGGAAACAATCACCAGCGGCAATCCTTTTGACATTGCCAGCTCAATCGCGCGCGTGACTTTTTCGCCGACAACCGCGCCCATTGATCCGCCAATAAATCGGAACTCCATCGAGCAGCACACCAGCGGCCGCCCATTCAAGAATCCTTCCGCGGTAAGCACCGCGTCGTTCATCCCGAGCTTGCGCTGCGCGTCGCGAAGCTGCGTCGCGTACACTTTCATCCCAGTAAATTTCAGCGGGTCCGTTGACGCCATATCCGCGTCGTGTTCCACCCAGTTGCCATCGAGTAGTAATTCCAGCCGCGCCTTGGCGCCCATCGGAAAATGATGCTGGCACTTTGTGCAAACGTGCAAATTCGCGTCCAAATCTTTCTTCCAGATAATCGTGCGGCACGAAGGGCACTTCGTCCACAGCCCCTCGGTGCGCACGCTGCGCTCGTCCGGAGGCACCGGCTTTTCGATGGACTTCTTTACGCGTTTGAACCAGGCCATGCCAGTCTCTCGAAATTATAGAATCTACTTTAGTAATCTATTCCGCGCTGCGCCAGAATTCCTTTGGTGTACGGATGCTTCACCTCGCGCATCTCCGTGACCAGATCGGCCAGCTCCGTCAGTTTCGGGTGCGCGTTTCGCCCCGTGCAAATCACGTGCAAACGTTCCGGACGCTTCCGCAATTCTTCGGCAACTTTTTCCGGATCCAGCATCTTGTAGCTGATTACGTAATTAATTTCATCCAGCACAATTAAATCGTACTTGCCGCTGTTCATTTGCTCCACGGTGAAGCGCCACGCTTCTTCGCACAATCGTATATCTTCCGGGTCGGTTTCCGCGCCACCAATTTTCACAAAGCCGCGGCCCATCGGTCGAATCTCAAATTTATCGTCGCCCAGCATTTTCGCGGCGTCCAATTCGCCATAGTGCCACGAACCTTTGATGAACTGCACCATCAGCACGCGCAGTCCCTGGCCAACGGCGCGAAACGCCGTGCCCAGCGCGCAAGTCGTTTTCCCCTTGCCGGGGCCGGTGTAAACAATCAGCAATCCCTGTTCTTCGGGCATGTTGCGTAAAACCCTGTGCAAGAGCGAACCTTAAGAATCCTGACAAATATTGACGGCACGCACTGTAAACGTCAAGTTAGCGCCACGCCGAAATACTTGCTGCTGGCCTTTCGCGAGGCGCGCGTCCCCATGCTGATCTATGGAGTACGGCTTGGGGGCCTTCCATCTAACCTGAGGCCGAGTCCCGCAACCTAAATCACTTAGCTAAATATGCCGTAACTTCAATTGGCCTAGGGGTACCCTCTCCCCTATTTTTTCTATAAGTATAAAAACAAAGGACTTAGGTCGCGTGATCTTGCTAAGAATATCATTCTAAAGCGCTTACGCCGCTCTCAAACTAACGGAAGCCGCCCGGACCGATCGCCCGATAGATGCCAGCGGATCGCTGCTCCGCGATGCTTAAAAAAAGGTCACCGCAGAGTAATAGAAAGCGTAAACATCTTGTAAGGCAACAACACAAAATATTTCTTGCGGAAAAGGCTGCGCAACCTTTCGAATGGAATGGCCGAGATCCGGCACATCGGGCTGCGAGAGAAACTGCGCCGGGTCAATCCCGCAGCTCGTGTACTTACCTTGGATTTTGTTTTTCGAGAAGCGCAGCACCCAAGTGCGCGGCTGACCCAAGAAGAAACAACGCCGGCGAGATGCCGGTGCTACGAAGAGCCAGGAGGGCGGATTCCACTCAGCGCGGGCGCGTGGTAAGGCCGGCTTGTTTCCAGAGCTTCTCCCATTGCCAGATGCCGTACATGGCTTTGTGGGCGCGGTAGCCGAGCTGGTGGGCCAGCATCAAAATCTGACCGCGATGATGCGCTTCGTGCGAGAACATGTAAGCGAACATGGTCCCTCCGGCGGGCCACGTTGGCGCCCAACCGTCGCGAGAGAACTTTGGAACGCGGCGATTCGGAGCGGCCGAGAGAGCATCCGACAACATGCGGACGCACTGCGCGGCGCTTTTCCTGTGTGCGACAGCAGCCTGCTTCATGGTGCAGCGGCCGGGATCGAGTGGCGGCGGACGCTTCAGATGCGGCGCGGAACTCTTCAGCCACTTGAGACGGTTGTTGTGCAGATGTGCGAAGATGGCCGCGATTGTCCGGCCATTGCCTTTTTGACCCGGCGGCTGGGCGCGCCACGCACGAGAGTCGAGATGTGAGAGGATGAGCTGGTTCATTGCGTCGTTGCTCGCGTAGGTTTCGAGCAGGGTGTCGCCAATCTCGGCAAGCGCCGCGTGGGATTGGAGTGACATGGAAGCTCCGCCAATTTAGCGGGATTTCCGATTTTGATTCCTAGCTGGCGCATCCTAATGCTCCTTCTACCCTCGACGCAATAAATTTGTGACCAGAGCAGCCCCCATTGAGACTGCTGGGTTCCGACGCGAACCAGAATCAGGCTACCATCGGAAGTCACTCGCGATCCCTGGAAATCGACCTTCAAAGAAGCATTGAACACGAGCTGAAAGGGCTGATTTTGTTTCTCACCCAAGGGGTGTGCACCTCCGCAGCGGTCTCATCGCATTGAAACCCGCATAAACACAGATGACGGCGCAGGCCCGAAGGTTAGTTGGTGGAGTTCAAATTGGGAATCCGGATTTAGATCGAAGGCGTTTTCTTATCTGGACTCATTCTCAGCGGGTTCATTGTCAGCACGCTCGTTATTCAGGAGTTCATCATCGTGCGGCGGATCGCCGCTAACATTCATCTCCTGTTTGGCTCTCTGCTTTTCGGCGACGATCTGTTTCACACGTCCCGGCTGAAACACCTTGTGCAATTCCACCACTCCGGCGCCCATCATTGAAACGCGCTTCGCCTCGGCTTCAAATTCTTCTTCGGTCATTTCAGAATGACGATCCTTCGCGCCGAGAGTAACGATCAGCGCCACCAACACCGCAACAACAACGCCAATTTCAATCCACATAGGCATTCAATTTCCCGAAGCCAACTATTTCGGATACGGATGTCCGGCAAGAATTGCGAAGCCACGATACACCTGCTCCGCCAGCATGACTCGCGCCAGTTCATGCGGCATGGTCAACGACGAAAGTGAAATCTTCGCGTTCACACGCGTACGCAACGCCTCAGGAAATCCTTCCGCGCCGCCGCAAAGAAAAATCACTTCACGAATTCCGCGGTCGCGTTCGCGTCCCAGCCAGCGCGCGAATTCCGCCGACGTGTGTTGTTTTCCCGCCGCGTCCAGCAGCACCACGGTCGCGCCGGAAGGGAATTCCAGCCGCCGCAGCGCCGCCGAATCCTCGCGCAATTCCTGTAGCTCAACTTCCGCGTACCGCCGGATTCGCGCTACGTAATCGTCAAGCATGGTGCGGCATTCCGAGCGCCGCGTTTTGTCCAGCATCACCAGCTGGATTTTCATTCCAGCCCGTAGCGTTTGCGTTTATCGAGAAGGGTTTTCCTGCTGATTCCTAGAATATGCGCGGCCTTGGTAATTTTGTAGTGCGTGGCCTCCAGCGTCGCGATGATGGCTTCCTTCTCGATCTCTTCCAGAGATTTCAATCTCGACACAGCCATGGACGGCCCGGAAAGCGACGCGCGCACATTTTCCGGCAAATCTTCCACACCCAGCGCACCTTCCTTGTTCTTTCCAAAAACCAACGCTCGCTCGATTACGTTCTTCAACTCGCGAATATTTCCCGGCCAGGAATATGCCAGCAGCGCTTGCTTAGCTTCCTCTGAAAACTGCGTTCCAGTGCCGTTGTGCACTGCCGCTAAGCGTGCAAGCAAATGTTCAGCGAGCGGAACAATATCGGCGGGGCGTTCGCGCAGAGGGGGGATGTGTATGCTCACCACATTCAGGCGAAAATATAAATCCTCACGAAACCGCCCAGCGGAAATCAATTGAGGCAGCACCGCGTTCGTCAGGGCAATCAAGCGGGCATCGAGCGTCAGGGTTTCCGTGCCGCCCAAGCGCTCGAAGGTGTGATCCTCGAGCACGCGCATCAACTTGGATTGAATGCCCGGCACTAGCGCCGCCACTTCATCGAGTACGACGGTTCCGCCGTAGGAAAGCTCGAACCTTCCCAGCTTTCTTTCCACCGCGCCGGTGAATGCGCCGCGTTCGTGCCCGAATAATTCCGATTCGACCAACTCCTGCGGCAAACTTGCACAATCAATTTTCAAAAATGGCGCGTCGTGACGCGGCCCCAGTTCGTGAATCAGCCGCGCCAGATGATCCTTCCCCGCGCCGCTCTCACCGGTAATCAGCAGAGTCGTCGCCGTCGGCGCCACCTTCTGCGCCATCTCCAACACGCGCAGCGACGCCGGATCAAACGCGATCCAGCTGATTTGCGAAGCGAGAGGAGTAGGTACGGACGACATGCCTAAGCAGATCCTTCCGATCGCTCTTCAGAACTTCCTTCCGAGCTTCTTTCTGCGCTTCTTTCCGCGGCCCGCGCCGGCGAAACTCCCGCCGCGGAATCTATCACCGCAACATGGGCGCCTATCGCGGGATCGACAAACTCCATGCGCTTTGCCGAGCGCCACAACCGCTCCAAATCGTAAAAAATCCGCGCGCGTTCCGTGAAAACATGCACCAGGAAATTTCCGTAGTCCAGCAGCACCCACTCTGATTCGCTTCCACCTTCGCGATGCTGAATCCGCACGCCGAGAGGATGCAACTGGTCTTCAATTTCGGTGGCGATTGCCGCAACCTGCCGCTCGCTGAAGCCGGTGCAGATCAGAAAATATCCCGTGAACGCGCCCAGGCCGGCCAGATCGAGCAGCGTCACGCTGCCTGCTTTTTTGTTGTGCGCTGCTTCAATCGCGCAGCGCAGTTCAGGTCGAAGGGTATCCGCTTTCACTGGTATAGGGCCTGTTTGTGAATGTAATCCTCCACTCGCGGCGGCACAAGTCCGCTGATTGGTTCGCCGTGCCGTATCCGACGTCGGATTTCCGTCGCCGAAACGTGACTCGAAACTGTCGTCAAGGGATGTACCGTCGTTTTGCGCAGCGCAATCGCATCGGGATCTTCCGGTGCGGGGGTCGCCTTGTGGCGTCCCAGCAACTCCGGCGGAATCACCAGCCGCAGCATACCAATATCAAATCCCGGGCGGTTCGCCACGATGAAATCGCAAGAGCCAAGCAGCGTTTCGTAATCTTTCCACGTCGCGATTTCCAGAAATTGGTCGGCGCCCAAAATGAAATACAGATGCTCGTGCCTGTGCAATTGATACCGGAAATGCCGCACCGTATCCACGGAATAGGAAATCTGGTGCCCATTCAAATCTTCTCCGGCCTCGGCCAGTGAAGGCACAAATTCCTCGTGATCCGCGCAAGCCAGGGCCACCATTGCCACGCGATGTGGAAAGGGCGCCAGCCTTCGGCGCTGCTTGTGTGGAGGCAAACCGGAAGGAATGAAGTAAATGCGGTCCAACGCAAAACGCCGCATCGCTGAGCGCGCCACCGACAAATGTCCGGAGTGGATCGGGTCGAACGATCCGCCGAACAGTGCAACCGATTGCTGCGCTTTAGCGCGAGTGTGAATCATTCAAATTGTCCGCACCATTTATCCGCACCTCGCGCGCGAATCAGTACAGCATAAGCCAGAAACCCGCGAAGCGGTCAGCGATCCTCTTCTTGACGGCCGGCACGGGTAGCAGCTTCATGTTCTTCGTCGGAATTGGCCCCGTTTGCAACGCCGTCACGATCAGCGGCATTTTCCGCGTGCGATTCTTCATCCGCATGCGCATCGGGAAACGCGCGCGGCAATTTATCCAGCGCGTCAGCCATCGCGAAAACTAATTCCTTAATGCCTTCACCTGTCGCCGCCGAAATAGAATGAAATTCCAGCCCGTGCGTTTTGCAAAATACAGCCAGTTCATCCAATCGCCTTCGATCCGTCGTCATGTCCAACTTGGTGGCGACGACAATCATTGGCTTTGCGATCAGCGCCGGACTGAACGCTTCCAACTCGCCCATAATGATTTCATAATCGCGCACCGGATCGCGTTGTGAAGCGTCGCTCGTATCAATTAAGTGCGCAATCAGGCGCGTGCGCTCGACGTGCCGCAAGAATCTCGTGCCCAGCCCGACGCCTTTGTGCGCTCCTTCGATCAGTCCCGGTAAATCCGCCACTACAAACGTGCGCAATTGTTGGCCGGCATTGCCGCTGTGCGGAATTCCTTCAGCGGAAACGACGCCCAGCGCTGGTTCCAGCGTGGTGAATGGATAATCCGCAATCTTCGGACGCGCCGCGGAAATCCGCGAAATCAACGTGGATTTTCCGGCGTTCGGAAATCCAACCAGTCCCACATCGGCCAGCAATTTCAGCGTGAGCCGCAAATCCCTTTCACCGCCGACTTCGCCCGGCTCGTGTTCGCGCGGCGCTTGATGCCAGGGCTTCGCGAAGTGCTGATTTCCGCGCCCGCCACGCCCGCCCTTCACGACCATCACGCGATCGCCGGGCTTGGTAAAATCGACCAGCACTTCTTCCGTAGTTTCGTCCGTCACTACCGTGCCGATGGGAACGTCCAGAACCATATCCTCGCCGCTCACTCCAGTGCAGTTCGAACCTTCGCCGTGCCGGCCGCGATCCGCGCGGAACAACCGGTTATATCTGTAACGTAACAAAGTGTTCTCATGTTGCGAGCAGACCAGCCAAATATTCGCGCCATGTCCGCCGTCACCGCCGGAAGGGCCGCCGCGAGGGACATATTTTTCCCGCCGGAATGCGACGCACCCGTTTCCGCCATCGCCAGCCTTCACATGGATTCGCGCTTCATCAACAAACACGTCAGGTCACTCCGATACGGTTGGGCCGATGCAGATCGTACAAAAAAACAAAGGCGGCCCCAAATTTTCGGGACCGCCGGAGAATTTGCTCCGTTCCAAGTACATCACAAAGATTCAGTTCGCGGCTGGTGCGGCTGTCGCAGTTTCGCTCGGCACGACGCTGATAAATCGCCCACCGCGGCCCTTATCCTGGAATAGTACGAAACCATTGACCAGTGCGAACAGGGTGTCGTCTTTACCGCGACCCACGTTATTGCCCGGCTTGTGCTTGGTGCCGCGCTGGCGCGCCAGGATCGTGCCGGAATGCACCCACTGTCCGCCAAACCGCTTTACGCCCAGCCTCTGTCCCTGTGAATCGCGGCCGTTAACGCTGGAGCCGCCGCCCTTCTTATGCGCCATATCTGGATTCCTTCCCGTCCGTCAAAAGCGTTTCTTAGAGTGTAATTTCGCCGATTTGAACTGCCGTATAGTCTTGCCGGTGCCCGCGGCAGATCTTGTACTGTCCGCAAGTCTTAAACTTCAACACGCGTAGCTTGGGTCCTCGCACGTGCCGGACAATTTTGGCGGAAACTTTGGCCTTTGAGGCGCCTTCGCCGCTGAGAAACTTCGGCTCATCCGTATGCACGGCCAACACATCGTCAAACGTAACCTTGTGGCCAGTCTTGCCAGCCAACTTTTCGACCCGGATGGTATCCCCCGGCGTCACGCGGTACTGCTTGCCGCCACTACGAATCACTGCGTACATCGGTCCTCCTGCCTGTGTTGGAACTTAGCATTATAGTGGTGATTCGCGGAGCCCGTCAACCTGCTCCTTGCCGTCGATTTTCAGGCTGCGAGAATCAAATCTTTTCAAGTTCCGTTAACACAACTCCATGATATGAATAGGCAGGAAAACCGTTCGCCCCCGCGCACGGAGGTCTAGCTCGTGATCGTCTGGAACCCACGCCACGATTATTGCCCGTTCTGCCATTCTTCGGAGATACGCCGCTCCAGAAAGCACGGCCTCATCGAGAACTGGTTCCTTCCGCTCACTCCACTGCGTCCGTACCGCTGTAACCAATGCGATAAGCGCCATTACGCTCGCCGGCTGCGTGAAGAGCGGGTGGCCTCAAGGCGGAGACACGCAGGCTAGGCGCCGCTGCGAACGAAACTTCTATTTTGCCCAGGCGAGACCGTCAGCTCCCTTGCTGGCATCGAAGAGCTTCACGGACCAATCGCTCAAGTTGATTGCTGCCACTTGGCTCGTTTGAATGCACGAGACATAGGCGACGAGTCCATCGGGCCTTACCAATACTTCTTGAGGATTTGGAGCTACTCCGACGGTTTTCACGATCTGCATCGTCTTCACGTCAACGATCGCCACGCTGTTCCTATCCGGAATCGCGATTATTACCATGGCGCCGTTCGGCGTCACAGCGCTGCCGTAACCTTCACCGGGCAAATCAATCCAGCGTTCGACCTTATTCGCGCCGGTTGAAATTACGCCGAGGCGCGGTTTTTGCGTGTCGGAGGTGAACACCCAGCGCCCGTCGGCAGAAACCGAAATTCGTTGAACGTGGTTCGCAACCGGTATCACGCTGAGCGTTTTGCGGCCAGCCATATCGAGCACGGAAACCGTACCCGGTCCAACATTTGCCGTGTAACCGCGCAGGCCGTCGGGCGAAATCGCTAGCATGTGCGATTCGGGTTGGCCCGTTGAAATTTCGCCAACAATTTTGAGGGTGTGCGGGTCAATTATGGTCACCGATTGTTTTAGCTCGGTGGTCACGTACAGCAAACCATCCTTCGGTCCAATTACAGCGCAATGAGGACGCACGCCGCGGCCAAAGTCGATCGTCTGAATCACACGGCGGCTTTCCAAATCGACCACGTCCATGGCGCTGCCATCCGTTCCCGGCTGGCCTACTCCGGAATTTCCGTAGATGGGAACGAATGCGAGTTTGCCGTCCGGGGACGCCACAACTTCATGAGCGGTGATTCCGCTCTCAGGTACAGTGGCAACCTGCCGCCCGGAATCGGGATCAATCAGGCCGAGTGTATTTGCCGCCTTGTTCACCACTAATAGATACATGTGTCCGCTTGGCATCGGAGTTGGCATTGGCGACGCGAGCAACACCGCTACTGCCACCACCGCGAGAATGATTCGCAGCATCATGATTGCTCCTTTTGTGCGGGCATCATAACCCGAAATTTCCGTTTTGCTCTACAGTAGGACGATTAGTTTGTACCCGACCGCCTTCCGGGCTTTCCATCACGCAGATATACTTGTTTGTGTGCATCCTTGTTGATACAATTATTTTCAACTGGCCCTGCGGAAAGCGTGCGCCCTGCACCTTGAAGGTGGCGGATTTATGCGCGATTCTCACGGTATTCACTGCCCCGTCTGTGCAAGCGATAAAATAGTTCAATCGCGCCGGCGAGGGTTTTTCGAGCGCTCGGTTCTGCGATTCACACGCTGGCGCCCGTATCGCTGCGCGGCCTGCCAACACCGCTACTACCGGCGTACGAATCCGGCGAATCAATCTGAAGCGCTACAACCCGTTCAGGAAAGTCAGACCAGGTCTTTCGGCCGCTAGACTCCGCAATCGATTTCAATTCTTCTTAGAATTGCATGCGATTCGTGGGCGCCTTTCCACAAAAAACTTTCGCGCGGAGCGCCCTGCACCAGCGCGCCCCGTGCGAATTGTTCGCCGTTATTTAGGTTCCTACTACTGGTGGCCGCCTTTGTTTCCATTGTTCACCGTGATTGAGTAGTCTGGCCAGCAGCCGAGCGTCGCGGGATCGGCATTGAACACGGAGTTCTCTTGAACTCCGCCCCGGCCGCCGCCTGCGGCTGGTGCGGTTTCCGCTATCAATGCGAACTTCGGATCCAGCGCGCGTGCGATGTTGTCCTTTACCGCGCTCAAGTGAGCGCGCGTGTCGGGATCTTTCGCTTTCGGCAATGCCGCGGTTACTTGAGCGGAAAGATCCTTCAGATCCTGGCGGAATAGCGCGCGAACTTCCTCGAATCCTGTTGTTCGTTCGTTGACCTTGGTCGTGAGCTCTTCGACGTAACCGTCCTGCAAATTGCGCCGATAAATGTCGATGGACACTGCCGGATTGGATAGTTCGCTCCAGATTCCTTTTCGGACATCAGCAAGGAATTCGGCAGGAGGATAAGCTTGCGCCGGCTCGAACGCTTCGATTTCGATCATTCGTTCCAACTTCGCGTCTTGAAATAAGCGAGTCAGTACGGACAACTGTGCGGAACGAATGCGAGCCAGTTCGCCCGCGGGCTCAAACAACGCCAAGAGCTCGGGCTTGATGAGGAACGTTGGAGTTTTGAAGGCGTTATCGTTCAAGAATTTCACGGCCGCCACTTGTTTCGCTTTTGGAGTGGGCCAAAATTGCGGGCCTTTCTGGCCGGGGTACTTATCCTGCGATTCCACGCCGCCCGGGATTACTGCGACGTGGCCCATTTCCAGCGTCCACTGTCCGAGCACGCGCGCGTAAACTTCGCTGAGTCTGGTGTACGGCTCATCCGTCTGCGTTGTGGTAGCCGGAATCAGATTGTCCATCACCCGGTGAAGATTCCTCATTCCCATGCCGGTTGAATACACTGCATCGGCGTCGCCCACCGCTTCCGTGTTTTCGCCGGGATCGCTGCCGTTCGCTCGATCCGTTGAAAACCGGAACCATTTCGTCGTGTCCTGTTCGCGGGACCATTTGTCGAGCGTGGACTTTTCGTCGTCGGAAGTTTTGGCGCCCGGGATCGGTGCGTAGCCCCAATGTGTTACCCAAATGTCGTAAGGCCCGATGCGCGGAATCAAATCTTCCGGCGGAATGTGATCCTCCGGCTGAGCAACATAGTTGAACCGCGAATAATCCATCAACGTTGCCACGTGACCCATTTTGTGGAGCCATTCCGGATTGCGGATTTTGTCCACGTCGTAGAGCGAGCTGGACTTCATATTGTGCTGGAAGCCGAGCGTGTGGCCCACTTCGTGCGCGATCACATATTCGATCAGCCGACCCATAAGATCGTCGGGCAAAGGAAGTGTTTTCGCGCGCGGATCCAGCGGACCTACCTGGGTGAAATACCAATCCGACGCCAGGTTCATCACGTTGTGATAAACCTGAATATCGGCGTTCAGTACTTCTCCCGTGCGCGGATCGGCAATGTGCGGGCCTACGGCGTTTTCCGTCGTGGAAGGCAGCCAACGAACCACGGAATTGCGCACGTCTTCAACATTCCAGTTTGGATCTTCCTGCGGAGTCGGAGCGTATTTCCCGACAATTCCGTTCTTGAAGCCCGCCGCCTCGAACGCCGGTTGCCAGTCCTCAATCGCTTTCTTCACCCAGGGCTTCCACTTGTCCGGCGTGGCCGGATCCACGTAATAAACAATTTGCTTTACCGGCTCGCAGTCTTTCAAGCAGGACGGATCTTTCTTCTCGAGCCGCCAACGCGTGATGTAAGTTCTCCGTGCGGCGCGATGTTCGTCCCGGCCAAAATCTTCCTGCGAAATCGAAAAGTATCCGACGCGTTCATCGAACAGCCGCGGCACCATCTTGTTTTCCGGCAGCTTCACCATGCTGAAATGCATTAACACGGTCGCGCTATTCCCGCGCATGCCTGCAGCTCCGCGTCCTCCGCGGCCCGGCGCCGGTGCTCCCGCTCCTGCCGCAGCAGGTGCTTCCGGCGGATTCGTGTGCGTGTGTGCGGCTTCCACTTCAATATTTTCCGGAAATGCGCGCACGCGGTCGATATAGGATCTAGTTGCGTCAAATCCGCGCGCTCGCAACGCTCCTCTTGCGCTAAACTCTGGCACTTCCGTGGCGTACAGTCGAGTGACTTCAATTACCGGCGCTTCATTTTTTCCGAATGCCCGAATCGGAAACGCCATCAAGATTGAGTCATCGTTCGCCGCGCGGACCGCCGCGGCGATCGGCAGGCTATCATCGGCCACAATTTCGTAGGAAACGCTACGCAGGAACACGGTGTTGCCGTGACGCTCCCAGCGCACCACGTGGTTGCCGGCATCCTGCCCGCCGTAACCGACGCCGAGGGTAGTCTTCGCAATCAGAGTGACCCACAGGAAATCTTTATTTAGTTCCGAAGTAGGAATTTCGTAGAAGTAGGTGTCCTTAATCTGATGGACGTCAAATACGCCATGTTGCGTCTTCGCGTCTGACGTGATCACGCGGTCGTACGCGATCGGTTCCTGCGGCGCTGCTGCTCCGCGGCCCGCTCCAGCTTGTCCTCGGCCGCCGGCTGCGGGCGGAGTTTCGTCTTGCGCGCGCACTCCCAGCGCCAGCCCCAGGCACAGAATCGTTGCCATCACAAATAACTTCATTGCTGATTTCATGTCGTCCTCTCCTGCAGAAAGAATTTCCGAAGTACCGCCCGGGAATTCGCATTCCCAGGGAAGATAAATAAATCTATTGTTTCCGATTAAGCGCCCTTATATCACGCTCTGCGGAAATGCTTCTAAAAATCGAATCGGTAGCCCAAAATCATTTTCGCAATAAAATGGTCCGTGGACGCCGTCATCCCCACGCCGCCGCCAAAGTTGATTTCCCATTTCGGCGACAGGTTCAGGTTAATCACAGGAAAAATCTGTTGTTCCTGCTGGTGCAGGGGATCGAATCCCGTGATTGGACCGATCGAGCCGTAATACTCAATTGCTCCGTTAATCTTCTTCGTGAAGTCATAACCGATGGTTGCGTTTGGAGAAAACCCCGGCGCTTTGCCGGCGTTTTCTCCGTGATACGAAAGCTCGAGCGAAGGATTGAACGCGAAATACCATTTGCCGAGCTGCTTATCGATGATCGGCCGGATCTCCTGCGTCCAAGTGTCCGGTGAATACTGCCGCCGCTGATACCCAATTTCCGTGGAAAGGCTTATGCCCACCGGCCAATGCCAACTTTCCGGCACGCGAATGCGCGGACGGATGTGGTCGCCCACCCAGTCAATTCCATGTCCGGAACGCTCTGAGGTAAAAATGTAGATGCCAATTTCAAACCAGGAATTGAATCCGTGTGTGATTTCGAATGTTTCGTGCAGCGCGTGATTGGTGGGGAAAAGTCCGTCCTGCACGGTCTTGGAGCCTTGAAACGTGAAGTTGCTATGCAGTTCCAGCATTGTGTGGTGCGGCTCGACGGTATCCGCACCGTAAACCTGGATTTCGTAATTGTCCTGCGCGGAAGCGCGCGGGCTCGCAAACGTCGCTAGCGCCGCCCCAACCACAAACACACCTGCCAAGAAATTCTTCATCAAAGGTCCTTTTGGAATACCGCGAAAGGATAGCTGACTTAAGACGCGCCACCAACTCTCCGCGTTTCACGCTCGCGGATGAGCCTTATCATACACTTCCATCAACTGACGGATGGATGCGTGCGTGTATTTCTGCGTGGTGGAAAGTGAAGCGTGGCCCAGCAACTCCTGAATGGCTCGCAAGTCCGCGCCGTCCGCCAGAAGATGCGTCGCGAACGCGTGACGCAGTGAGTGCGGATGGAGATTCCAATTTACGCCCGCCAGCTTCACGTATTTATTTACGATTCGCCGCACGCTTCGCGCGCTAAGGCGGCTTCCCGCAAAATTCAGAAAAATCGCCGGCGTGCTGATCTTGACCTTACTTTTCGCAAGTAACTCCGATCGCAGCCGCCAGTAATTTTCCATCGCGGTCTGCGCTTTTCCGCCGAATGGCACGATGCGTTCTTTGCGTCCCTTGCCGCGCACGCGAAGCATCTGCTGCGTTCCGTCCATGTCAGCTTCATCCAGACCCACGAGTTCGCTAACGCGTAAGCCCGACGCATAAAGTAATTCCATGATGGCGCGGTCGCGTGGCAGCATCACGCGCGAATCGTCAACTTCCGGCTGCTCTGCCAGCGCAATATTCTTCTGACTGCCTGCTTTCCGTGGCACTCGTCTGCCCGGCAACCTCTTCACGGGTCCGCCAAGCTGGTCCAGAAATAAATTCAGCTCGCCCGCCGGAACCACAATCGGAACGCGCTTTGGCAATCGCGGAGTTGCCACTAGCTTTGCCGGATTATTCTGAATCATTCCTTCGCGATTGCAGAACTTGAAAAACGAACGCAGCGACGTCAGCTTGCGTGCCACCGAACTTTTTTGCAGTCCGAGTGCGTGGAGTTGGCCCAGGTATTCCCGGATAATCCGGTGATCCACATCCCGCGGTAACAAGTGTTTTTTCGCTTCGGCCGCACCAGTGGCGGAGTCATCCTCCGGCGGCGAAAGGTATTTCAGGAATTGCTCAAGGTCGGAACCATAGTTTGTGATCGTATGCGCGGAAGCATTTCGCTCGTTCTTTAGGTAATTCAGGAATTTCGCAATCGCATCCTTCACATCAATATCAGGCGTACCCGCGTTCATTCCAAAAGTATAGCGCGGAAGTTCAAGAAGGGAGTCACGGAAGAATCAACAGGTGTGGCCATTGGTAAATCATCACCGCACCCCAGCGCGAGAAGAATGAAGGCTGAACTTACTTATCCGACGACGACAGGTTCCGCGGGCTGTCCCAGCGGCGCCGGCTCAGGTGTGGCTACTTCCCAATCACATCCTTCTTTAATGCACGCCCGCACCGCTCCCGTTTTCAAATTCTTTTCTACGATAAATGGCGCGCCGCATTTCGGACACGGCTCAATAATTGGCTGATACGGTGTGGTGAAATCGCACTCCGGATATTTATTGCATCCGAAGAAAACTCGCTGCCCGCGCTTGGTCATGCGCTGCACCAGCTCGCCCACTCCGCACTTCGGACAAGCAATACCCAGCGTCTTCGCGCGAATGTACTTGCACTTCGGATAGGTTGTGCATCCGATGAATTCTCCATATCGCCCAAAGCGTTTCACCAACGGCTCGCCGCAGTCCGGACATTTTTCTTCCAGCACTTCATCCGGCTGGCGCGCTTTGCGCGTTCCATGCACCAGCTTCAGAGTCGTCTTGCATTCTGGATAAGCGCTGCACGCCAAAAATGTCCCGAATCGCCCGCGCTTGATCACCATCTCCTTGCCGCACTCCGGGCACGGCACGCTCGGATGTTCTCCGTCCGTCGGAAGTTCCGGCGAAAGATCGCGCGTGTAGTCGCAATCCGGGTAGCGATCGCAGCCCATAAAGAATCCATTCCGGCTGATGCGCTCCAGCAAATGCCCCTTTTCGCATTTCGGGCAAAGCTCGCCGGTCGGAATCCCAATCTTGTAGGACTCCATATCCAGGCGCGCAAGTGCCAAATCCTTCACGAAGCGCGCGTAGAATTCTCCGACCGCTTCCTTCCACGGCAACTTGCCCTCTTCCACTTCGTCCAATTCTTCTTCCATCCGCGCCGTGAATCCAAGATCAAAAATATCCTCGAAGCCTTTTACCAGCAGGACGCTCACTTTTGCGCCCAGCATCGTTGGAGTGAATTTTCCCATCTCCTTGGTCACATACTCGCGTTCAACAATCGTCGAAATGATCGCGGCGTATGTAGACGGCCGCCCGATTCCTTTTTCTTCCAACTCCTTCACCAACGTCGCTTCCGTGTATCGCGGGGGCGGTTCTGTAAAATGTTGTTCCGAGCGCACTGGCGTCGCCGCCTCGCGGCCTTCGCTCGGCTCCACTTCCGCCAGCTTCAACATTTCTTTCTCAGTGACGCGCGGCAGACGCTTCCCCTCGGCCTCGGCATCGTCGCCCTTCTCCATGTCTTCTTCGCCCGAACGGTACGCCGCCAGGAATCCGGCGAATTTCTCAACCGATCCCGACGCGCGGAACGTGTAATCGCCCGCCGCCACATCAATCGTCGTTTGATCGAACACCGCCGGAACCATTTGCGAAGCCACGAATCGCTGCCAAATCAGTTGATACAGCTTGAATGACTCGTCATCCAAATACCGGCGCACAGAATCCGGCGTTCGCGCCGCGTCTGTAGGACGAATCGCTTCGTGCGCATCCTGCGCATCTTTCTTGCTCTTATAGAAGTTCGGTTTCTCCGGAAGATAATCCGCGCCGTACAGTTCCGGAATCAGCGTGCGCACCTGGTCCATCGCGTCATTCGACACGCGCACCGAATCCGTGCGCATATACGTTATCAGCGCGATTGAGCCTTCGTCACCCAGTTCAACGCCTTCATACAGTTTCTGCGCGATTCCCATCGTCCGCTTCGCCGTGTAGCGCAGACGGTTATACGAAGCCTGTTGCAACTTGGAAGTCGTAAACGGCGGCGCGGCGTTGCGCCGCTTTTCTTTCTGCACCACTTCCGAAACTTGCCACTTCGCTTTTTTCAATTCCTCTAATATCGCGGTGGCTTGCGCCTCGTTGGAAATTTCGATCTCTTCATCTTTGTGCCGCCAGAGTTTCGCCGTGAAAATCGGCAACTCCGTCGCTTGCAGACGCGCGTGGATCGTCCAGTATTCCTTCGGAACGAACGCTTTAATCTCCAACTCGCGCTCGGCTATCAGCCGCAGAGCCACGGTTTGCACGCGCCCCGCGGAAAGTCCTCGCCGCACCTTGTCCCACAAAACCGGCGAAATTTTGTATCCCACAATCCGGTCCAGCACCCGGCGCGCCTGTTGCGCGTCCACCAGGTTCTCGTTTACCTGACCGGCCACATCAAATGCCGCGCGAATCGCCTTCGGAGTAATTTCGTTAAACATCACGCGGAATATTTTCTTCCGCATGTCTTTCGGCACGTCTACCGCTACGGGGGGCGCAAGCGCGTTATCTTCCGCGGTCTCCACGGCTGTCTTCTTGCCTTTTCGTCCCCAGCGATTCACCGCGGGTACATATCCCTCGAAAAGATCCTCCTTCGACATCGTCAGCACTTCGGTCAAATGCGCGCAGATCGCTTCGCCTTCGCGATCCGGGTCAGCTGCCAGATAAACCGCATCCGCCGTGGACGCAGCTTTGCGCAAATCGTTCACAACTTTGTCTTTGCCGGGAATAACAACGTAGGTCGGCTCAAATATCTTTGCCGGGTTGTACGGCTTCACTTTCACTTCCGGCTTCTTCTTCGCACTCGCACGTTTCTTCGTAGTTTTTTTCTTGGCGGGCTTTTCTTCGTCCGGAGGCAGCACGATGCCGATATCCTTTTTCGGCAGGTCCATCACGTGCCCAATGGAAGCCTTGACGCTGAAATTGCGTCCCAAATATTTGTTGATCGTTTTCGCCTTAGCCGGCGATTCAACGATGACGAGTGACTTTCCCATGTAATTGTTTTAAGCCGAAACCCGGAGGGGCGGGTTGGCGTGTGTCCTTCTGGCTACTGTTATTTTGATTCCGCCAAATTTCAGAGCATGACCCGCACGAATTGCTTCCCCGGCATTTGGCAAATGATCCCTTTCAATTCCATTTCGCAAAGCGCCGCCAGCACCGCCGATGACGCCATGCCGGATGTTTCCACGATCGCGTCCACATGCAGCGTCTGGCCGGTACTCAACAATTCGTACAGCTTTTTTTGTTCCGGCGCAAGTGCTTCCGCAAAAAGTGATTCTCTTTCTCCATCCCCCGGTGTTTCCACAGGGAATAATTCCGCCCGAATTTCGGTCGGCAACTCCTCGACGACGTCTTCCCAACCCGTCACGAGTTTCGCGCTCTGCTTGATGAATTGATTCGGCGCGAAGCTGGAAGGTTGCGTCGCGTTGCCCGGGACTCCAAACACTTCGCGCCCCAATTCCATCGCCAGACTGGCCGTAATCAACGATCCGGAATATTGTTCGCCCTCTACAACAACTGTTCCCAGGCTCATTCCCGCCACGATTCTGTTCCGTACGGGAGAATTTTCCGGCGTCGCATAAGTCCCCAGCGGGAATTCGCTAATCAGCGCGCCGCGCTTTTCCACTTCGGCAAAAACTTTCTTATTTTCTTTCGGATAGATCACGTCTATCCCCGTGTCCAACACTCCAATCGTTGCTTCACGAACTGAAGCGCACGCACCTCGGAGCGCCAGGCAATCAATCCCTCGCGCGAGTCCGCTGACAATTACCAGGCCGCGGTCCGCAAGGTCTCGCGCGATCCTCTCAACCATTAGATTCTCGTAAGCTGTCGGACGACGCGTGCCCACAATTGAAATCGAATATCGGCGCAGCACCTGCATGTCGCTGCGCACCTAAAGCATCGGCGGCGGGTCGTAAATTTCCAGCAGCCGCGTCGGATATTCGCTTTCGCCCCAATGCAGCAGCTGGACTCTCATCTCCGGCAACTGTGCCAGTTCCTTTTCCGCCCTTGAGAATGCGCCGCGCGAAACAATCGCCTGCGCCGTCGCGCCCGGCAAGTTGCATGCTTCCAGCTCCGTCAGCGACGCCGCAAACGCACCCTCAGGCGATCCAAACTCGCGTAGTACGCGACCGGTAAGCCTCGATCCAAGTCCCGGAGTAAAAGACAGGCCAGCCAAGAGAGGGAAACGTCTAGTTCCACCATGGAACAGGCGGTAGGCCCATGTTACCAATATTGTCAAGTGTTACTGAAAAATACCAGCGACAGTCCTGACGGAGGGCTCCAATTTTTGTCTATACCGATCTAGTTCCCCGCGCCATCCCAATCGTCGCCCGAACCGATTGGCATTCCATCGGGCAACGACAGCGGGCGCGGAATTTCAAACATTTTCGGATCGCCCAGGTAACGCCGGATCTGCTCCGCGCCGTAGAAATATGCGGCGCGCCAGCTTGTGTCCAATCCCGGAGCCATCTGTTTCGTCAACCACTCTCTTAGTTCGTTCAACTTAAGTGACGCCGTCGCCCGCACCTGTGTCGCCGCGCTCTGATCATTCGCCAGCGTCATCAAGTCGTAGAGCACCACGTCATTCACGACGCGCTGAATTTCCGCGTTGGTTCCGGTTGAGTGCGGAGCTTTCCACGTCGCCGCAAATATTTTGTCCACCACATCGGAGAATCCCGCTACTTGCGAATTCTGGGCGTGCATTTCAATTAATCGTTCCGCGCGTTCCGGATCAAATAGGAACGCCACCGTGTGCGTTGCGGCGGTTTCCGCAGGGCTCAGTGCGTCAAACGCGGGCGCCGTGCGTCGCCGGAACAGTTCCCGGTTTTGCGGATAGTCCGGCGGACGCGGAGGAATCAGTTTCAGCAACGAATCTGGCAGCGCAAGCGCGGCAGGCGTCAACGTCGCCAGCACAGCGTCCAGTGCGCGCTTCTGTTCCGCCGCGGAAACTGGTTTTGTGGGCGTAAGCACATCTCCGCGCAATGCAAACGTGTAATCCACGCCGCCCACAACTTTCGCCGCCGCTTCCACTTGGTAGCGATGCAGCAAATAGAGCGGCACCAGTACGTCCTCGAGCGTCGCCATCGGCGCGCCTTCGCGAATATTATTTTCTCCAAAACGCTTCAGCGCCGCCGCACGCACTTTCATAATTCGATCCAATTCGTCCACGGCGTTAGTGCCGGAATCCCACAAATGTGCGTAGGGACTCATCGCCGACGTCGGCCGCGCATCCTGATCCGTCAAGTAGCGCTGCCCGCTTGTGTAAGCGTCATTCAAAATTTTATTCAGCGCGGCGGATTCGTCCGTTCCTCTATCAAACTGTCTGTAGCCGAAATTAATCGCCACCTTGTCCCACGATCCAATTCCAACCGCATACGCATCGGAAAGATCCGGCACGCCATTCGAATCCAACTTTATCGTCGGCGGCGGATAATCCATCACCGATGCGCGATTCACGGTGCTCGCCGTGTAATTGTGCGCCAGCCCCAGAGTGTGTCCCACTTCATGCGCGGCAAGCTGGCGCATACGCGCGACCACCATCTCCATCAATTTCGGCGAAACCGCCTTACCGTTTTCATATGGAGCCATCAGTCCCACGGCGATCATATAATCCTGTTCCGCGCGCAGCGAACCCAGCGAAACCTGCCCTTTAATGATCTCGCCCGTGCGTGGATCGCTCACCGAAGCTCCGTATGACCATCCTCGAGTTGATCGGTGCACCCACTGGATAACGTTGTAGCGGATGTCCATGGGGTCCGCGCCTTCCGGCATCAGCTCCACACGAAACGCGTTCTTGAATCCCGCAGCTTCAAACGCTTGATTCCACCAACTCGCGCCTTCTACCAGTGCGGAACGAATCGGCTCTGGCGCGCCGCGATCCACGTAATAAATCAACGGCTGGACCGCTTCACTCATCGCCGCCGTTGGATCTTTTTTCTCCAGCCGATGCCGCGCGATAAACCGTTTTTCTCTCGGCTCATCAATCGGAGCCGCAAAATCCATGAACGATCCGCCGAAGAATCCTGATCGCGGATCATACGCACGCGGCTTAAATCCCGGCGGCGGCAATTCAATCAGCGATTGGTGCTCGCGCACCGTCACCGCCGTCGCATCCGGCGCCACTTGACGCACCAGCGGGCCCGGTTCATCGCTCGCAAACGTCAGCGTCACTTCCACTTCCGTATTTTTCGGAAAGTTCTTCGTTCGCGGCAAATAGAAAGCGGAGCGCGTCGCGTCCAGCCGGAATGTACCCTGTTGCGAGCGCCGCAATGTGGACGTCACATTGTGTGCATCGCGCAGAAAAAAGTTCGTCGCGTCCACCAATACAGCCGTACCATCTTCCGCGGCCACATCAAATCCAAACATCACCGATTGCGGGAACGATTGTTCCACCGCGCGCTGCTCGTCCACGTTATCCGTAATCGCGCGGAACGCTTCGTTCGGTTCCACCATCAACACGCGCGGCCCCGTGCGCTCAAATTTTACAATGTGCGAACGCCCGCCCTGTCCGCGGTCCAGCCCCAGGTCGTTCTGACCAATTCCCGCCGGCAGTGATTCCATAAAAAGAAACTCCGTGTCCCACTTGTCAATCTGCAGCCAAATCTTTCCCGCCCGCGCATCCCAATAAAAAGGGAAGTAGCCGTCAAATTTCTGCATGCCGGCTGTCTTCGCCGCCACGGTCGGCAAAGCCGCCGCCCCAGCGCCGCCTCCGGCTTCGCCCGCGCCGCGCCCTTGCGCCCCAGCGCCTTGCGCGAAAAAGCCCGCCCCGCACATCGCCACCATCAGACAAATCCACAAAATCCGCCGCATAGAGTCCCTCCAAATTCCTCGAACAAATAACGATGCAAGGTTTATAGCAAACTGCGCCCCCGAATTCGCGTAAAATCCACGGGATGGAGAGATAACGTGACGTGGCAGGAATCCGCGCGTAGGTTTTCGTCTTCGCGGAGAAAAAACGACGAATGTGAGCTTCTATCACACCGGCTGGCCAGCGGCGAACGATCACTGGCGCATTTCATACTATTGCTGGGCCATGTACCTCAGAATTCTTCGCCGCCACCCGGAACACGGCGAGTCCGTGCCTTATGGGAACCGGCTGGACGTCTGACACAATCTTTTCGGCATGCCCGCGCCGTCCCCGTCTTTCGTAGCAAGTCTGGCGGCATCTGTTTCCGGCTGGGCCACTTCTCTGATAGACTTAGCACTTCGCCTCAAGCTTTTATTTCCATGTAGGAGTGATTATGGCCCAAAAGTGTGAAATCTGCGGCAAGGGTCCGCAGTACGGAAACGTCATCAGCCACGCCAATAACACGCGGCGGCGGCGCTGGAATCCCAATTTGCAACGCGTTCGCGCGATCGTGAAGGGTGTAAAAAAGCAGTTGCGCGTTTGTACGGATTGCATTCGCTCCGGCCGCATCACCAAAGCCGGCTCGGGACATCCGAAGCCCGCAATTATCGCGAAGAAAGTCGCGGCATAAAGCCCTCGCACATTGAAATCTCGCCACCACATGCGACACAATGACGCACAGCGGAGGAACTACCAGTGAAACGTTTGCTGACCGCACTGGGGATCGTCGCTGTCGCCGTGTTCGCGAACGGATGCAAGAAGGATACCGCGCCGTCGCCCGATGTGTGGGCGACAGTGAATGGTCACGACATCAAGCGCGACGAAGTTGAAAAGTATTATCGCAGCAGCGCCACGTCCGACAATCCTTCACCGTCCCAGGAAGAAGCTCTCTCGCTGAAACTGAACGTTCTCGACGAGCTCGTTAACAATGAAATTCTGATGGAGCTGGCGCAGAAACAATCCATGATTGCCACCGACGGTGAAGTAGAAGACAAGTTCACCGAAATGAAGAGTCCCTACACCGAAGAAGAATTCCAGCGGCAACTGAAAGATCGCGGCCTCTCGGTGGACGATTTCAAGCAGGAAATCCGCCGCGGCCTTACCATTCAGAAAGTTTATAATCGCGAGGTCGCCGCAAAAATCACCGTCACGGATCAAGATATCGCCGATTACTTCAACGCGAACCGCGCGCAGTTCAACGTTTCTGAAACACAGTATAAGCTGGCGCAAATTCTGGTGACGCCCAGAAAAGATCCGCAGATCCGCAACCGCAAGAATGACGACGCCACAACCGACGCGGAAGCCAAGCGCAAAGCCTCTGCATTGTTGGAAAAACTCAACGCAGGCGCTGACTTTGCCACGCTGGCAATGGATTATTCTGAAGATCCCACCAGCGCGCCCGGTGGCGGCGACGTCGGCTATGTCCCCGAATCCGCGCTCGATAAACCCCCGGTAGATCCGGCGCTGAAGAAAGCTGTTTTGTCGCTGAAGCCCGGCCAGACCAGCGGAGTGATTGCGCTCAAGGACGGCAGCTACAACATTATTAAATTGATTGCTCGCGAAGGAACCGGGCAGCGGGATCTTTCCGACCCGCAAGTGATGCAGCTCATCCGCGACACGCTGCACAACCGCAAGGACCAACTATTGCGCGCCGCGTTTCTTACAGTCGTGCGAGGCAACGCGAGAATTTCCAACTATCTCGCGCAACAAATTATGGAATCCGGCGGCAAGCTGCCCGCTGTCGCTGCCACGCCGAAGAAATAATTCCGATTTAATTTTAAATGGTTGGGATTTACCGCGAGCTTTCGTAGGGGCACTCCTCGCTGCGCCCCCCACCGGAATATAAATCGATCTTCGCAAACTAAACGACAACCGCGAGCGATTCCCCGGCATTCACAACCTGTCCCTCGGTAACCAGCAATCGTTCAAGCTTGCCCTTCTTCGGTGACCGGATTTCATTCTGCATTTTCATCGCTTCCACCACGAACAATCCCTGACCCGCCTCAACCTCATTACCTTGCTGTGCCAGTACGCGCACAACTTTCCCCGGCATTGGTGCAACTACCTCCTGACGTCCTTCTGCTTCCCGCGCGCCGCCACGACGGGGCCGCCACGCGCGCGGATCGCCAATTTCTATGCGGTATTCTCGCGCACCAGCGTGAACGCGCAGTCCGCCGAAAGCAGGTTCGATGCGCACTTCAAAGGACTGCCCACCAATCAGAACAGAGTACGTCCCCGTCGCAACTTCCACGGTGTCGCCTTCAATAATTTTGCCGCTCATTTCCACGAGAATCCGGTTTCCCTCGCGCGTCACTTCAATGTTTTGCGCAGGCGTGTCGGTGCCCGCGCCATGGGGCGCGTTGGCTCGGGCAACTGAAATCTGAATTTCAAGTTTCATCGGCCGCTCATTTTTCGGGGAACCGTTCGACCTGCTCGGTGCGTCCCTGCAATTTCCAACGCGAAGCCGCCGGCTCGGGGGCGTGAATTCCTGTCGCGGTATGCCGCGTGGAATCGGAGCCGCTCTGCGCTAAATGCCAAGCTAGCGCACCAAGGAGCGCCGCCTGTTCCGTTGCAGCATCATCGTCTTCGGATTTCTCGTGCGAGTCCTTGAATTCCTTCTGCAGCCAATCATCCAGCCAGCGCGTGTGAAATTCCGCGCGAGCAAACGCCGGATCCGCCAGAATGCGCCGGAACAAATCCACGTTCGTCTTAATTCCGCTCACGTAGTATTCGTCCAGCGCGCGTCTCATCCGCGCGATCGCTTCTTCCCGCGTACTTGCCCAGACAATTAGTTTCCCAAGCAGCGGGTCGTAGTCCATCGGCACGACAAATCCCGGATACACGCCTTCGTCCATCCGCACGCCCGGCCCTGAAGGAGTTCGCCGCGCCAGTATTTTCCCAGGCGATGGAAAGAAGTTGTTTTCCGGATCTTCCGCGTAGATGCGGCATTCAATCGAGTGTCCGCGCGGATGAAGTTCCTGCCATGCGAATGTCAGTCTTTCCCCCGCCGCAATCCGAATCTGCAACTGCACCAGATCCAGTCCTGAAACTGCTTCCGTTACGGGATGTTCCACCTGCAACCGCGTATTCACTTCCAGGAAATAAAAATTGCGCTCTGCATCCACCAGAAATTCCACGGTGCCGGCATTCGTGTATCCCGCTTCGCGCGCCAAATTCACCGCCGCCTTGCCCATTCTGCGGCGCAGCTCCGGATCCATCACCGGCGAAGGCGCTTCTTCAATCACCTTTTGGTGGCGCCGCTGCACGGAACATTCACGTTCCGCCAGATAGACAATATTTCCGTGCATGTCCGCCAGAATTTGAATTTCAATGTGCCGCGGATGCACCAAATATTTTTCGATGTACAGACGCCCATCGCCGAACGCGTTCGTGGCCTCAGAGCCTGCGTCGCGCCACGCAGCATCAATTTCACCTGCGCGCGAAACCAACCGCATTCCTTTTCCGCCCCCACCGGCCACCGCTTTCAGCAGCACGGGATAGCCGATTTCACCGGCAATCCGCCGCGCTTCCGCAATTTCTGCGATTGGATCAAGCGCTCCGGGAACAGCGGGAACACCGGCGCGCTTCGCAAGTTGCCGCGCGGCCGTCTTCGATCCCAATCTCTCCATTGCTTCGGCCGAAGGCCCAATAAATGTGACGCCCGCCGTCGCGCACGCCCGCGGCAATTCCGGATTTTCCGCGAGAAACCCGTATCCCGGATGAAGCGCGTCGCAGCCCGCTCGCCGCGCGACGTCCATCAACTTATCGATGCGCAAATAACTTTCGCGCGATGGCGCCGCGCCAATCGCGTAAGCCTCATCCGCCAGACGCACGTGCAGACTTGCGCGATCCGCTTCGCTGAAAACGGCGACCGCGCGAATATCCATTTCATGGCACGCGCGAATTACGCGCACCGCAATTTCACCGCGATTGGCGATCAGAATCTTTTTGAACATATTTGTAGAATCTGCGCGGCATTCTAACACGCGTTAGAGTTCCTGTTTGCCCGTCACGCACATCAAATGTGGCCGCGCCTATTCGTGCATCAGGGAATCTGTTAACATATGTAGGTTGGGCTGCATCCCTAACCCCGTCCCGAAGTTCGAGGCCGGAAGGGAGCGGCACCGGAGGTCAAAATGAGTGTCACGTTGGTTGCGGGCAACGGTAGAATTACCGTGCCTGACATCCTGAATCGCAAGCAACATACCGCTCCAAGTTCTTCTCCCGAACATTCTCAACAATCGCCCGATAAAAAACGCATCACCTGTTTAACCGCGTACGATTTTCCGTCCGCGCGATTGGTGGACGAAGCCGGCGTGGATATTATTCTCGTCGGCGATTCGCTCGGCATGGTCGTTCTCGGATACGAGAACACTGTTCCCGTTACCATGGACGAGATGCTGCATCACACGCGCGCCGTGCGCCGCGGAGTGAAACGCGCGCTCCTCGTCGCCGATATGCCTTACGGCAGCTATCACACCGGTGCGGGCGAAGCTGTAATCAACGCGCTTCGCCTAATTAAAGAAGGCGGCGCGGAAGCCGTGAAGCTCGAAGGCGGCGAACGCCGTCTCGAAGTAATTTCTCGCATGGTCGAAGCGGAGATTCCCGTGATGGGCCACGTCGGCCTCACTCCGCAATCGGTAAACGCGCTCGGCGGATTCCGCGTGCAGGGCCGCACGGCCGATACCGCTGAACAATTGATGCGCGACGCTCGCGCCGTGGAAGCAGCCGGCGCTTTTTCCATTGTGCTTGAATCCGTGCCACGCGAACTGGCCGCCGCAATCACGGGCGAGTTGCGCATCCCAACTATCGGCATTGGCGCCGGCCCCGATTGTGATGGACAGGTGCTCGTCTATCACGATCTCGTCGGCCTGACCGCCGGTTCAACGCCAAGATTTGCGCGCCGCTACGCCGAACTCGGCGAAGAAGTGAAACGCGCCGTCCGCGAATATTGCGACGATGTGCACGCTGGAACTTTTCCTTCCGACGCAGAATCGTTCCATCTGCCTGCCGTGGCCGGAACGCAGACGAAGCAAGGAAAATAGTTTTCGCGAAGGCGCGCGCTGAACGCCGCTCAGAGTTGCGCTCACAATCATAGTGCTCACAATGGTGAACAATGGATCTCGAAACAATACAGCAGCTGTTCGACTACAACGCCTGGGCCAACCAGCGGGCTGTCGCCGGATGTGAATCGCTCACCAACGATCAATTCCTTCAGCAACTTGGCGGCAGCTTCGGCTCAGTTCGCAACACCCTCGCACACATCATGGACGTCGAATGGCTCTACCACGAGCGCTGGCAGGGCCGGGCGCCTTCCTCATTTCCAAAAGCGGAAAATTATCCGGATCTTTCGCACACCAAGACGCGCTGGAAATCCATTGACGCCGATGTGAATCGCTATGTAAGCGGACTTTCAGTAGGCGACCTCACGCGAGTAATCGAATTTCGCAGCATAAAAAGCGTCCTGCTTCGCCATCCGCTCTGGGAAACCATGCAGCATCTCGTCAATCACAGCACCTACCATCGCGGACAAGTCACCACGTTGCTCCGCCAACTCGGCGGCACCGCGCAGGCATCCGACATGATTTATTTCTTTCGCGAACGCTCCGGCCAAGCTGCGTCCTGAAGCGCGCACAAAAAATAACTATGGAAATCATCCGCACAATCGATTGGATGAAGCAGACGTCCCGCGCTGCGCGCGATCAAGGCCGCAGCATCGCGTTCATTCCCACAATGGGCGCGCTGCATGAAGGCCATCTCTCGCTCGTCCGCGCCGCTGTCACCGCGCACAAGCCTGTTGTGGTTTCTATTTTCGTCAACCCTGCGCAATTTGGCCCACACGAAGATTTCGCCTGCTATCCGCGCCAGCTAGAAAAAGACGCCGCGTTACTTGAATCCGCAGGCGCAGATTATTTATTCGTGCCCGAAGCCTCCGATATTTATCCAGCGGGCTTTCGCACGCACATCACCGTCGAAGGTCTGGGCGATCGGCTCGAAGGCCGCATACGTCCCGGACACTTTCGCGGCGTCACCACCGTCGTCCTGAAACTTTTGGAAATTGTCCAGCCGCAGGCCGCCTACTTCGGACGCAAAGACGCCCAACAAGCGCGAATTCTCACGCAGATGGCCCACGACTTAAATCTTGACGCCGAAATTTCCGTCCAGCCAATCGTTCGCGAATCTGACGGCCTGGCCATGTCCTCGCGCAACGCGTACCTCTCCGCCGAAGAACGTCGCGCCGCCACATCCCTTTCCCGCGCGCTGACCGCCGCCGCCAACACAATTAAATCTGGCGAACGCAACGCCAGCGCCATCCTGCAATCCGCGCAAGCGGTCCTGGCAGCAGAGCCGCTCGTAAAACCAGATTATGTGGAATTGGTGAACGAAGAAAATCTGGAGCCAGTCACGCTGCTCGGCCGATCCTGCCTGCTACTAATCGCCGCGAGCGTAGGAAATCCAAAGGAACAGAAGCAACCCACGCGATTAATCGACAATCTTCTGGTGACGCCGGACGCCACTGGAAGATTTCAGATTACGCTATGACGCGAAATCACTCCGCAATCGACACCACTACCCGCGCACTTCCGCAATTCCCTTAACAACTTCTGCTGCATGTCCCTTCGCCCGCGCTTGCGGCCACAGTTTTTCCACACGCCCGTCAGGGCCCACAAGCACCGTGCTACGCACAATCCCCAAAAATGATTTCCCCAGGAAACTTTTCATCCGCCGCGCACCATACGCCTCGATCGCCGTAAAATCCGGATCACTCAACAAAGTAAAGTTCAGCTTAAATTTCGATTTGAATTTCTCCTGGCCGGCTACCGGATCTGCGCTGCAACCGAACACCACGGTGTCCAGCTTGTCGAATTCCGGCTTTGCGTCGCGAAATTCCGCGGCTTCCGTACTGCAACCCGGCGTTAGTACTTTTGGAAAAAAATAAAGCACCACGCGTTTTCCACGCAGTCCTTGTAGCGTTACATCGCGCCCGTCATCGGCCTTCAGTCGAAACTCTGGAGCCATATCTCCCACTTTCAGTTCAGGCATAACAATTCCTTTCACGATGCCAGCAAACGCCGCAAAGTATCGTTGATCAAATTCGGATCGGCTTGGCCGCGCGTCGCTCGCATCGCCTGCCCTACGAAAAACTTAAACATCCCTTCATTACCCGCGCGATATTTCGCCAGATTGTTCGGATTGTTCTCAATCACCTCGCGGCAAACACGTTCAATCTCTCCCGAATCCACCACTGTTGAATGGCCTTCTTCCGCAATAATTTCTAAAGACGCTCGTCCTGTCTGAAACATCGTAGCGAAAACTTTCTTCCCGCTGGCCGCCGTAATCCTTCCGCCTTCCACTTGCGCCAGCAGAGCGGCAAGTGCGCCCGCCTTCACAGGACTCTCGCTGATTTCTTTGCCCGCGTCGTTCAGCCTTCGCAACAACTCGACGGCAATCCAATTCGCCGCCGTCTTAGGTGCGGCGCCTGCCTGCACGGTTTCCTCGAAGTAGTCAGCCAGCGCTCGCGAGTCAGTCAGCACTCCGGCGTCATAAGCAGATAATCCAAACTTAGCGGCAAATCGCGCGCGCCTCGCCGCAGGCAACTCCGGCATTGCATCGCGCACTTGCGCGATCATCTGTTCCGTCACATGCACCGGAGCTAAATCCGGCTCCGGAAAATAACGGTAGTCATGCGCAAATTCTTTCGAGCGCATCGGCTCGGTCTTCCCACTAGAAACATTCCACAATCGCGTTTCCTGCGAAACTCTTCCGCCCGATTCCAACGCCACCACCTGCCGCTGAATTTCATATTCCAACGCTTTCTGCAAATAGCGGAACGAATTCAGATTTTTCACTTCCACTTTTTCCCCGAACTTCTCCGTTCCACGCCGCCGCACGCTCACGTTTGCGTCGCAGCGCAGTGAGCCTTCTTCCATATTGACGTCGCTCACTTCGGTGTACAGCAGCACCTGCTTGATTGCCGTCAAATACGCGTACGCCTCGGCAGGCGAACGCATGTCCGGCTCCGAAACAATTTCCACCAGCGCCGTTCCGCAGCGGTTCAAATCGATGTAGCTCTTCGTCGCCGAATCCGGGAATCCTTCGTGCATGGATTTTCCGGCGTCCTCTTCCATGTGCAGCCGCGTAATTCCAATTCGTTTTAGCGCGCCGCCGACCTCAATTTCCAGCCATCCCCGCATCGCCAGCGGCATATCCGACTGCGAAATCTGGTATCCCTTCGGCAAGTCCGGATAAAAATAATTCTTCCGCGCGAATCGTGACATCGCATTTACATTAATATTCAGCGCCAGCGCCGCGCGCATCGCCAAATCCAGCGCCTCACGATTCATTACCGGCAACGCGCCCGGCAATCCAAGGCACACCGGACACACATTCGTATTCGGCGCGTCTCCGAACCGCACCGAGCAACCGCAAAACGCTTTCGTCGCCGTCAAAAGTTGCACGTGCACTTCCAGCCCGATCACCGGCTCGTAGTCGCGCATCACCTCTGTCGTCGGATTGGCAGCGGTCACACTCATATCCTTTTCGATTATACCTTCGATTCGTTCCCGGAGCGCCGCATGAGACTGCGTTGCCCTTTATGACTCAAATCGTGCCCGAATCTGCACCGAGGCAATTCGAATGGCGCGGCGTTCGAACGCCCGGCGCCAACTCCTTCAGAATATGAGACTTAAGAATGTTCCACGTGGAACATTCCGGTACGGCGTTTTTGAATGGAAGAGCTTCGAAACCGCGGCAGGGCCCGTCCACGGCCGAATCGCTTCAGGTATACTGGCGCGGCGATTCAGCATGCTTAATTTTCTCCATTCCGATCCGGAAACGGTGGCCAGGTACGTCATTTTTTTGGCCGGTGCGCTTGTCTGCGGATTTTTCGCGCTGCGACAGGAACTTCAGCGCCGCAAGGTAGCTGCAAATCCCTACATCATTTTAGCGGCTGCGGCGCTTTCGGGCTTTGCTGGAGCGGAACTCTTCGGCTCACTCGGATTTGGATACGACGGTGCGTTTATTGTTGGCATCGCAGTTTTGGCGCTGCTCGCAAAACAAGTTCGCGTTCCTGCGCTCATCCTTCTAGACGCTGCTTGTTCCGCCGCCGCGCTTGGTTACGGAATTTTCCGCGTGGGCGATCTATTCCGCAGAAATCGGGAGTATGTTGCGGCAGCGCGGGCGTTGCATCTACAGCTGAGATCTGTTCACGAACTGGTAGCGGCGGTAATTATTTTTTGGATTCTGTGGCGATTGGGCAGTGCATCCCTGCGCAAGCCCATGCCGCACGGTCAGGTCTTTGCGACCTATTTGGTGTGCTTCGGTGGCGCGCGCGTATTGATCGAATATTTTGGCGACGAACCGCGCGTTCTGAAATTCAATCCTGCGATGATTGCCAGTTCGCTTTGCATGATCGGCGGCATCGCATTGTTCATCGCCGTCAAAACCCGATTTCACAAGGTTGATAAGCATCATCGCATCGTGCAGCACGCCGAGCGGCACGGGCTCGTCACGCAGCCGGAATCGAAAGCGCCGACACCGGAATGTCCGCATCCGGAACGCTGGCGGATGTACAACCCAATGACCGCCGAAGTCGAAGTCCTGGAGTTTCTGAAAACTCTCGTCACCACGTTGAAGCCGAAACTAGTCGTCGAAACTGGGACTTTCATGGGCGAGAGCACGTTGTGGATCGCCCAGGGACTAAAACAGAACGGTTTCGGCCGCGTAATAACCTGCGAATTTGATCCGAAGATCTACGAGGCCGCAAAACAGAAATTTGAAATGCACGGCCTCACCTCCTGGATCGATTGCCGTCGCGGCTCGAGTCTCGACCTTGAAGTGAACGAGGCGATTGATCTGCTCTTCAGCGATAGCGAACTTGATCTACGCGAAAGAGAAGTGCGACGCTTTCTACCTCAGATCAATCCGAACGGAATCATCCTGATGCACGACGCCAGTTCGTATCTGAGAACAGTGAGAGAAGCAGCGTTACGTCTGGAAGCGGAAGGCTTGCTCTCCGTTGTTTTGGTTCCGACACCGCGTGGATTGGTCATCGCGCAAAAACGCGAAGGGCGCAAGTAGGTATCATTCAGATGTCCAGCGTAGCATCCTCCTTGCGCGGTGACTTCTCGGAGGCGTCTGTCGGCAACAAATCACAGAAGTAGAAACCGTTGCGGAAAACCTTTTCACCAACACTGAATGGAACGGGCGAGGAAAATCCCGGTCCGTCGTAAACAAAACTGTGGAATTCTCCATTTTCCCCGCAGGGATCGGCCGCAGCGGGCAGCGCCGCTAGAAAGTCTTCATCGATTTCACGCCCCACAAATGTTACGTCCAGTATTTTCGGATCAACGCAAACCGTCACCGCCTTAAATCCTTGCGCGATAAATTCGCGCACAAGCTCGCGCGTCGGGCATAGCCAAACGGGGAACAGCGCCTTCATTCCGATGCCGTCCAGAGTCTTCTCTCGATACTCGCGCAGATCCTCCAGAAAAATATCGCCGAACGCTACTTCAGTAACGCCGCGATCTTTCCAGGTCTTCAGCATTCTTTCCATTCGCGATTCGTATTCCGTGTTCACGCACTGCCGTGGAATCGTGACGATCTCGAGCGGCAAGCCCAACGCTGCAGCCTGCCGCTCGAGCAAAATGCGGCGAACTCCGTGCATGCTGATCCGGTCGTAGCCTTCCGTGACCGTCGTCAGCAGCGCGACCACTTCGCGCAGTGGATCGCGCCTTAGCTGCTGAAGCGCCATGCAACTATCTTTGCCGCCGCTCCAACAAAAAAGCACAGGTTCCGCCACAGCGTCATTCCCCTCCGATTTTCAACTTCAGTCCAACACGAATCTCGCGTCCCAGTGCTGGAAAGCCAAGAGCATCCTGATACTGTTTATTCAAAAGATTCCCAACACGCACAAACATCGTTGCGTGCCGCTGTATTTGATACGACGAAGCAACATCAATTCGCGCGTAGCCGGGATTGTGAGTGAATCCAAACCCGAGGAAATCGCTATCGGTGCGTTGGCCCGTGAAATATCCAAGAATATTTCCGCCGAACCGGCCTTTGTAGTAATTCACAGTAGCCGTGCCCGAATTCACCGGACGCCGCAACAAGTGATTGCCTACCTGCTCGGATGGGTCGAATGCATTCGGCGCTTTCAGCACCAGAGTGTTGTCATACGAATAGTGCCCGGAAAAAGTCAGCCGCTTCGCCAGCCGAATCTCTCCTGAAACATTCACTCCGCGCGCGATCGCCAAATCCGTATTGAAAAATGTTCCCGTGCCGAATTGGCACGGATCCGACGGCGGTAGCGGATTAGGAGGAGGCAGAGACCCAAAACTGATCACGTTGCGCAGCTCGGTGTAGAAATAATCCGCGGAGAGATCAACTCGATTCCCGGCAAATCCCTGATCGATTCCCGCGCTGCTCGTCCGGCTTTCTTCGGGAAGTAAATGTGGATTGCCTGGAAAGCACGGATCCGTGCCGAATGATTGGTCCAGCCGCGGCTCGTCAATCCCCTGGCCGTAAAACGCATGCACCCGCGTGTCACCCACGTTTCCGTTGCCGTGCCGCAACAGATACGCGGCGCCAACTCGAGGCACCACGTGCGTGCCGAAACTGGTATTCGCATCCACGCGGACACCTGCCGTCAACGTCAGCCGTTTTGTCGGCTGCAATCGCCCGTCGACATAACCCGCTTGATTATTTCTCCGCCCATGTTGGCCGAATAGTGCGCTTGGAAATCCGTTTTCCACTTCATATTCATAACCTCCGGTCAGCGCGGCGCCGCCGAACAAGTATGTAGCTTGTGCGATCCCTTGCACGTGATTGAATTGGTCGATCGAAACAAACGCCAGATTGGGGTCAGGGTTCGCTTCAGTGTCATTCGACCGTAGGTCGGCTTCGCTCGCCGACGCATGCCACAACCAGTGATTTCCCTTTCTCGCATCCCACACAACATTGCCCGTAAAATCGCGCCGCTTGTTGGTCTGGAACAAATCCGGCGGCTGAGGGGGGCTCAGTAGCGGCAGCAAGAGCGTCTGCCCCGCGATGCCCGCAGCGCTCGAGTTGTCGCGCAGGGAAACTCGCAACGTATTTGTGTCGGAAATCTTCCAGCCGAAATTTCCCGAAAGCGCGCGATTGTAGAAAGAATCGTTTGGCCCCTGGCCGGCAGTGGCAAAGTATGTCCCGCCCACCGCATAATCGAAGCGCCCGAATAGTCCGCTCAGTTCCGCCGCGCCATGTCCCGTGCCGAATGACCCCCCGTCCCCGGTCAGATCCAGTTCCGGCGTCCGTGTTTCGCCGCGTCGCGTGAAAATCTGCACGACACCGGCCATCGCGTCGGATCCGTAAATCGCGCTTTCGGCGCCATGCACCACTTCTATTTTCTCGACGTTATCGAGCACCAGATTGGAAACGTCGATGAATCCGCCAGACTCATTTGCCGGTGCACCGTCTATCAACACATTCGTATGATTGGAATTGCCGCCGTCCAAGAACAACGTCGCCAGTCCGCCTTCGGGTCCGGTGCGCGAGAGACTGAACCCCGGCAACGTTGAAAGCAGATCGGGCACGGAAATAGTTTCCTGCGCTTCGATCTGCTGCCGCGTCACGAAATCCACTCGCGTAGGTGCGGACGTAGCTTCAAACGGGACCGCCTGCGCGGTAATCACGACACGCGCCGAAAGCGGCGCAATCTCAAGCTGCAAATTCATTTCCATTTGCTGCCCGGCGGTCACCGTGATCTCACGGTCGACTTTCGTGAAGGCATCTCGCGTCACTTCGACGCGATAGTCACCCGGCGGAACGCTTAGCTTAAAACTTCCGTCGTCTCGCGAATCCGTCTCCGTTATTGGCTTGGCATCCTTTGCTGCACCACGGTCCGTAACAACAATGTGCGCTCCGCCAATGGGACGATGACTCGCATCCATAAGAATTCCAGTCACCGTCGCAGGTGAAAACGACTGCGCAAACGCGCCTCCACAAAACAACAACGAAAAAATCATCAACGCAATTACGTAACGGGAATAAAAAAGAACAGCACGGCGGATTTTCATGGTCTCTCCTCGTCTCCCTCTCGCGCGGGAGATTAAGGTTTCCCCGTCGTGGCCGCACGATGGCATGCCACGTCCTGGGATGCTGACCCCGCCGGTCTCCTGGCTTAGCGGCAACTTTCGAACAGCGCCTTCCCATGTTGGCTGGCGAAAAAAACCAGCCCACTCAGTGGCGCGGCCCATAAAAAAGCCGCATACAGTCGCGCGGCGGCGACGGCTTTGCACCGTCTTCCCGAGCGCGGGGTCTGCGATGAATAATTGCAGCGCGGAGCCCAACCACTAAAGCGCCAACGCCGCCGAAAAAACGAGTTCAACCAAATTACAGCAACTTGTCCTGCATCAAAAGCTTTTCCGTCCGTACAGCCTTCGTTCCGCGAATATGCACGCGCGGACGCCCTTCAGGTCCAATCTCTACGTCCAGCGGCGCCTCAAAAACCTGTTCCAGCAAATCTCTTCGATACACTTCCGCCGGAGTTCCTACCCGCAAACATTTTCCGTTGTGCATCAACACCACTTGATCCGCGAATTCCGCCGCCAAACTCAACTCGTGCGTCACTACAATCACCGTATAGCGGTTCTCGTGCGCTAGTTGACGCAGCCGCTCCAGCAATTCCACTTGCGCGCCAATATCCAAATGCAGCGTCGGCTCGTCCAGTAACAATAAAATCGGCTGTTGCGCCAGCGCGCGCGCCAGAATCACGCGCTGTTTTTCACCGCCCGAAATTTCGTGCATCCACCGATCGCGCAAATGTGTTGCGCCCACTTGCGCCAGCGCGTTTTCCGCGATTTGAATATCGTTATCCGTTTCAAATCTCATCATTCGTGAATACGGATGTCGCCCCTGTAAAACATATTCGCCTGCTCGTGTCGGAAACAGCAGCGGACTTTCCTGGTGCACCATCGCAATCCGTTGCGCGCGCGTGCGCGGATTCAGACGCGAAATTTCAAATCCTTCCAGCTCCACTCGCCCTGAAAGCGGCTCGAGCGATCCGGCAATCAATTTCAAAAGTGTGGATTTCCCGCTCGCATTCGGGCCGAGAATCGTAACAATTTCCCGCTGCCGCGCTTCAAATGACGTTGCCGCGAGGGTAAACACCGGCGCCGTATTTCCCTTCGAGTGATAGGCGTAGCTCGCCTGCTCCACGCTCAGCCGGACTGGCTCGCCGGTTTGTTGTCCGCTGCCTTGCGACGCAGATCCTACCGCCGGATTCTCGCGGGTGCTCACGGCAATCTCCGCCGCAGCAAATAAATAAAAAATGGTGCGCCAAGAATCGCCGTCACTGCGCCCACGGGCAATTCCGTCGGCTTCATCACTGTTCGCGCAAGCGTGTCTGCCGCAACCACAGCAATCGCGCCCCCTATTAATGATGATGGAATCAGAACGCGGTAATCAGAACCAAACAACATTCGCATCGCGTGCGGCACCAGCAATCCGATGTAGCCAATCGCGCCGCTCACTGAAACCGCAAGTCCCGTCAGCAGTGATGCGGACACATACACGACCAGTTTCACGCGCGTTACGTCCACGCCCAGATGAATCGCTTCGCGCTCTCCCGTTGTAATCACATTCAGATCGGCGGCGGTAGTGTAAATCGCGCCGACGCCCAGGATCAGTCCTCCAAGCAGCACCCAATGAAGCGATTGCTGCAACGGTGTGGAAAGATCACCCATCAGCCAGAAAACAATTCCCCGTAAGTCGCGTCCCGCCAGCGTGGTCACCAGAAAGCTAATGACCGCGGAAAGAAACGACGCCGAAATAATTCCTGCCAGAAGAAGTGTCGTGCTGTCCAACTGGCCTTTTCGCCGTCCCAGAAAATAAACCGCGGCGATGGTTGCGATTGCACCCAAAAACGCTGCGAGCGGGCCCACTAGCGGCAGTTGCGGCGCAAAAATCCGCCCGACAATTGCTCCGACCGCCCCTCCACTGGAAACTCCCAGCACGTAGGGATCGGCCAGCGGATTTCGCAGCAGCGCCTGGAAACTTGTGCCGGAAACAGCAAGCGCGCCGCCCACGAGCATTCCCAGTACAATTCTTGGGAGGCGCAAACCGAAAACAATCACCCCGTACTCCGAAGGCAGTTGCGTAGCGCGACCTAAAATCACGCGGCCCAGATTCACCGCCAAATCCACAATCGAAATCGGAACCGCGCCAACCTTCAGCGCCACAACTACGACCACAAACAACACTCCTAGCAGCGAGCCACATATCCATAGCAAACGATTGAGCGTCAGCGCTTTCACTGGACATGCCCCGCCGCGCCAATAACCACGCTCGCCGCCACACTCGCGGTTTGATGCACGACACCCGCTGACACATGAGACGGTTCCACAAATAGTTCCGGATGCAAATGCCGCGCCAGTTCCTCAATCGCGTCCACGATCCTTGGCGCGGGCATGTTGATCGCATCGCTGATAATCACAATTCTGTTGTCCTCAACAGCTTTCAGGTCGCGCCAGCCCGGCAGGCTTCGTATTCCGGCCAGCGTCGTCAGAATTTCATCAGGATGTGCCGAGCCGAAAACCAAATAATCGGGCTGCAAGCGCACCACTTCTTCCCAGCTCACGCGTGGCCAGCCCTCTTTTGTCTGAATCACGGACTCCGCCCCTGCGCGCCGCATCGCGTCAGCAATGTAAGTGTCCTGCCCGACGGACATTAGCGGTGCGTGCCACACCACAAAAAGTACTCGAGTCGGCGCTACGTTCTCCAGTTTATGGTGCAAATCCTGAAGCCGCGTTTGCAACGATTCGCTTAGCGCCCGGCCCCGCTCGCCAACGCCCAGCACAGCGCCCAGCTTCACGATGGACGTTAGAACGTCATCCACCGTCTGCGCATACGTCGCGTACGTTGGCACGTGCAGCGCGTCCAGCGCGTCCGCGGTCTCCTTGCGGTTCCCGGAGTCCGCGGCCACTACAACAAGGTCCGGCTTCAACGATACGATCACTTCCAGGTTCGGAGTGAAGGGCCCGCCCACTTTCGGCAACTTCTGCGCGGCCGGTGGATAGCTGCAATCGTCCGTATCGGCCACTAGGCGGTCCTGAGCGCCGAGAGCGAAAATCGTTTCCGTCACGCTCGGCGCCAAAGAAATAATTCTCTTCAGCGGCTGCGGTACCTCCACCTGCCGCCCCTTGTCATCCTTGACGATGAGCGGCGCGGCGGTCTTTGCGCTTTCGCCATTCGGTTGTGCGGGTGTCGGCGCCGTTTGCGCACCGCGCGTTGCGAACGCAAAAAACAAAAGTATCACGCCGGCAACAATCGCCGCAATCACGCTGACCGCGCCCCCGCCACTCGATCGTCGATGAAATCGCTGCCGCATCAATTCCATTGGCTCCCCAAATAAAAAGCCCCACGAGAAAAATGGGGCTGCACGCCGCATTCCTTCTCGCGAAGAATGCCGGCACCTTGGCGCGGCGGGTATCCTGGCTGACGGCCCATCCTGCTCAAGGCCGATCACAGTGGCGGGACCGCGGCCGATTCTAACGGCCTTCCCCCAAATCGTTCCGCGCCTGCGGAATCTGAAACCGAAGTTTATGCCCGCGATTCAAAGCTGTCAATTATTGGCCGGCACCAATCGCGGACACTTCTTACAGGATCTTTAGGTATGCTCCACCCGCTCGTACGCCTCTTCGTGCCAGTGCAGATCGTCGATCCACCACCGGCCGCCAAGTTCGACCAGCGTAAATCGCGCGAGATAATGTTTCCCGTTTACCGAAACCAGTTGCGCATCAATCTGCATTTGTCCGTCGTGAAGTTCATGGCGCGTCACGCGATATTCGCGCGTCAAAAACATTCGTCGGTGTGAAACTACCAGCGCGTTATAATTTGCAAATGGCACTTCCTTCCGATAGCGCTCGGAGAGTTGCGCGTAGGCATCTTGCATATCGCCGTGCGCCAGTGAACCCAGCTCCAATTTCACCACGGCGATCGGATCCGAATCGCGCACGCCAAATTCCAGCATTCGCGTGCTGCGCACCAACATCCAACTCACCAGTGCGAATGACGCAAATCCCGCCACCAGCAGCCAGCCTAAACGCCGCAGAAATCTGTGACGATCATTTGCCGCAAATGCTTCCGCGCGAAACAAGTCTCGCTGGATCAATTCTCTCGGTAATGGCTCCGCATGTAGAAATTCACTTCCGCCGGAATCTTGTCCGGTGAAGTCATCCAATTCAGGCCGATCTGGTGGAGGAAACTGCGGAGGTATGCCCATCAAGTATCCTTAACACTATAACGCGTAAAATACACTCATCGGCAAAGCGCTGTAAAATCGCGCCTCACCGATTCTTCCACTGAGGTTTGCGTTGCTCAACGACCGCGCGCACGCCTTCCTGCGAATCTTCGAGTCCATAAAGTTCGTTCAGGAAAATCTTCAGCGCGTGATGCAGCGCATCGCGCAATGAAAGTCCCATCCCGTCCATCACCGCGCGTTTTGCCATGCTCAGCACCGGCCCCGATTGCGCCGTAATCTTTTTGATCAGCCCGTCCACGGTCTCGGCAAGTTTCGCCTCGGGCACTACGTGATTCACCAGACCCAACTCCAGCGCGCGTTCCGCGCTGATTGCTTCTCCGGTCAGCACCATTTCCAACGCGCGCTTCGGCCCAATCAGATGCGGCAAAACCGTCGCCGCAAACGGAGGAAAAACTCCAATCGTAACTTCCGGCTGCGCAAATTTCGCTCGTGGAGTCGCCACCACAATATCTCCCAGCGACGCCAATTCCGATCCACCGCCTACCGCCGGCCCGTTCACCACAACCAGCAGTGGCTTCGACGTCGAAAGCATCGCCAGAAATGCCGCCTCAAATGCATCCAACACTTGAAACACTCGCAGCCGCGTGTATTCGCCCAGATCGATTCCGCCGGAAAAAACTCTGAATGCCGAATCCAGCACCACTAGCTTCACTTCGCTCAACGAAGCCACGTGTTCAAATGACGCCGCCAGTTCGCGCAGCATTGCTTCATGCAGTAGATTGTGCTCCGGGCGGTTCATCGTCAGGCGCACAACTTCGCCTTCCAGCTTGTAACGAATGAACCGAAATTCCTCCGGACTCATCAGCTTCGTTGAAGCGGTCAGTGATAGTTCTTCTGGTTCTTCAGCCATATCTCTAGTTTCACACGCTTTCCAGCGCTAATGCCACGCCCATCCCGCCCGATACGCACAACGTAGCAAGACCCCTGTGCGCGGACGTTCCAGCCGCTCTTCGCAACTCGTGAACCAGCGTCGTCGTGATCCTCGCTCCCGTCGCGCCAATTGGATGCCCCAGCGCAATCGCTCCGCCATTCGGATTCAGCCGCGCCAGATCGAACCCCAATTCGCGATCGCACGCAATTGCTTGCGCCGCAAACGCCTCATTCAATTCAATCGCCGAGTAATCCGCCAATTTCCATCCTGTGCGCTGCTCTAATTTCCGAATTGCGGGCACAGGCCCAATTCCCATTTCGCGCGGATCCACAGCCGCCACCGTCGCATCGTGAATTCGCGCCAGCGGCTTCACTCCCAGCTCGCGCATCCGCTCGCCGCTCATCAACACCACAGCCGCAGCCCCATCCGTAATCCCGCTCGAATTTCCCGCCGTGATCGACCCTGCCCCGGAAAATACCGGCGGCAATTTCGCCAAAGATTCCAGCGTAATCTCCGCCCGTACATGTTCATCTGCATCAAATGAAATGGTTTTGCCTTTCTTGTCCGTCCGCGAAACCGCAATAATCTCATCTCGGAATTTTCCTTCACTCGCAGCCGCCGCCGCGCGCTTCTGACTTTCCAGCGCAAACTTATCCTGCTCCTCGCGCGATATTTTATATTTCTTCGCCAGCAATTCCGCCGTTTCGCCCATCAGCATCTTCGCCATGGGACACATAAATCCATCGCGATACATCGCATCCACTAGCGGCTGATTCCCCAAACGGTATCCCCAGCGCGCCTCCACCAAAAACGGCACGCGACTCATGGACTCCGCCCCGCCCGCCACAATTATTTCCGCTTCGCCCAACGAAATCTGTTGCCATCCCAAAAGAATAGCGCGCAACCCAGAAGCGCAAGCCATATTCACCGTAAACGCCGGCACGTCATCGCCCAGTCCCGAACGCCACGCAATTTGCCGCGCCACATTAGGCCCCCCTCCCGCAGGACGCGCATTCCCAAAGATCAATTCATCCGCGCGCCAACTCTTCGCAGCATTCCACTTCTTCACGTGGTCGCCAGCCGCTTCACCCGGCGTCCGAGCAGGCGGAGCCGCACCAAACGCGCGTTCCACAGCCGCGCGAACCACCTGCACACCCAAATCCGCGGCAGTCAATTCAGCGAGCGACCCGCCGAACCTTCCAATCGGCGTGCGCACCGCGCTCACAATAAAAACGTCCCGGCTCATAGATTTTTATGCTAGCACAGCTTCGTTTTTGTAGCTCAGGGCGCCCCGTCCCGAAACTTCGGGACGGGGCGCCCTGAAACTTTTCCGCCGAATTCCTCCAATCGTCCTCCCGTCCAAAACGCAAAAATCCCGGGGCCTCTCAGCCCCGGGGTTTTCAAAATCAATCCTTCTAAGCCGTCGGCATCGAACTGCCAGCCTGCCCCGTCACCGGCGTCCCGCAATAAGCACAGTTCGACCATCCTGCCCCAAGCTTCTTGTGACACACGCGGCAAGTCCGCATCAATTCCGCGCCGCAGTGCGGACAAAAAGTAAACGATTGCGCCGACATCTTGCCGCACTTCGGACACGGCGTCGGCATCGGGTCCCGCATCAGGAAGTACAGAATTATCCCAATAAAGTTCCCGATAAATATCGCCAGCAGTGTCCACATCGCATAGCGCATTCCCCGCCGCTTCGCATCCACATGCACGTAGCCAACCAGAAGCACGTAAACCAGACAAAATGTGCTCGCCGCCAGCGACGCAAAAATCTTCAGAGCAAACGGTGTGCGAGCCGCCTCATCCGCACTCTGGCTGGGCCAAATATAGATCCAGAACACCGCCAGCAATCCGAAGAAAAGTGCCAGCGCAATCACCCACGCCACGGGACGGATCAACTTCAGATTTGCCCAGAACCCGCCCGTCGCCGGTTCAATACCCATTCCGCTTCCTGGATCTTTTGGGAATTTTTCATTGAACGAGTTCATGCCAGTCCCCTTTCTTGTCGGTGCCGCGCACCCAATACCGCCGCAGACACGGCCGCCGCCAGCCAACTGAAAACCGTGTAGCCAATCAAAACCCAATATGTGTGTACAAAACTCACATTCAGCCAACTCGATGCGTCATGGCTAATCAGCCGCAGAATCGGCCAGGTCGCCAGCGTCGTCGTCCATGCAAAAAGCACCAGCCACGCCAGTGTCCTTCTGTTCGACCGTTGCTCCGCGCGCGCCATCACGTGCGACATCAAGCTCGCGCGCACGCGTTCCACCATCGTCGTTGGCGCTTGCGGAGTCGGCATTCTTCGTAATCCCGCGCCCATCTCGCGCCACTGTTCAAATTCCGCCGAGCAATCGCTGCATTCCGCTAAATGCCCAGAAAGTTCGCGCTCTTCGCTCGCGTCCAGCGCTCCAGCCGTGGCCAGCGGCATCTGCTCACGAATCTTTTCGTGTTCGTTGGTGCCGTCATCATTCATGTTCGATTCCTTTTTCATTGCGGTCCCCAACCCGGCAACTCGCCACCCGGCAAACGGTGCTCCAATTTCACGCGCATCGCTTCCAGCGCCCTCCGCAGACGTGTCTTCACCGTCGGAAGCGGAACGTTCAGCACTTCCGCGATTTCCTCCAACTTCATTTCTTCCTCAAATCTCAGCGTTAACACTTCACAATAAATTGGACCCAGCTCGGACATTGCCTGCGCCAAACGATTCGTGCGCTGTTCGCGCATCAATATTTCCACCGCGCTCATCTGCATCGCCGGAAGTGTCTCCGCGCGCGAATCACCCGAAGGCAGTTGCTCGTCCAGACTTTCCGGTCTCACGCGACGGAAATAATCCATCGTCAGATTCCGCGCAATCGAAAATAACCACGGCTCGAATCCGCGGCTCGGATCAAATCGCTTCGCGTTTTCGGCCACGCGCAACCACGTTTGCTGAAATAAATCCTCCGCCGTAGCCGGCTCGTGCACCATCCTCACCAAAAACCGGTACAACCGGTGCTGATACCGTTCCAACAGCGATACCATCGCCTGCGGATCACCGCGATGCAGCCGCACAGCTTCGGTATCCACCGCCGCCTGCTCCTCCCACGAAAGTGTCGCCAGCCCAATCATCACACTCTGTCATACGGATGCCCCTCTGAAAAGGATTCATCCTTTTCCGCTCCTCAATTCCAGCTGGTCTGCTTCGGAAGCCGCCCCCTCGCCATGCTAAACTTCCAAGTCGTCTCACAATCCCAAGACTGCACCACGTCCCATTTAAGGAGAATTCTCATGAATTACTATGGCGCCAAGGAACTAGCCGAAAGTTGCCGCACTGTCCGCAAAAACACGCTCGCGATTGCTCAGGACATTCCCGCCGAAAAATATAATTTCCGCGCGGCTGAAAACACGCGCTCCGTCGGCGAACTGCTCGCGCACATTTCGCTGGCACACAGTTTTCAATACCAGATTCACGCCGAGGAACGCCGCACAACTCTGGAAGGTTTTGATTTTCCCGCGCTGATGCAGCGCCTAATGGCAGAAGAAAAAGCGCCGCGCACCAAAGAACAAACCATCGAGATGCTCAAAACGTCCGGTGAAAAATGGTCTGGTTTCGTGGAAGGACTAACGGAAAGCTTCCTCGCCGAGCAAGTTGCCATGCCCGCGATGATGGCGCGTCCACCAAAAAGCCGTTTTGAAATGATCCTCGGCGTCAAAGAACACGAAATGCATCACCGAGGCCAGTTAATGCTCATCGAGCGAATCATCGGCATCGTGCCGCATCTAACTCGCGAGATGCAAGCCCGCATGACCGCAATTCCCGCGAAGGCCTGACCAAATTTAATCGTTGCAAGCTCAGGACCCCGGTTCCGATCCCGAAGTTTCGGGACGGGACCGGGTCGGCTCAGGAACCAACGGAAGCCCAAAAGCTCAAAACATGAATCCGCCGCCCATGTCCGACCTCGCCCAAGAATCCCGCGCTCTCCCTGCCATCTTCTGGGCGGGCCTACTCTGCGGCGTCATGGACATCTCCGCCGCATTCATCAACTGGGGAGTAAAGGGAGTCAGGCCTGCCAGAGTCCTCCGCGGCATCGCCTCCGGCCTCCTCGGCCCGAAATCTTTCAACGGCGGGATCCCTACCGCCGCGCTCGCGCAGGAATCCATTTCCTAGTCGCCTTCACCGCCGCCACAGTATTTTATTTTGCCAGCCGCAAACTCACTTTCATGACGCGCCAGCCATTTCTCTACGGCCCGATCTACGGCATCCTTGTCTATACATTCATGTATTGGGTCGTCATGCCCCTCTCAGCCCGTCGCCCCGGCGCGTTCTCACTCCACGACACAATCATCGCCATCATCACGCACATCATCTGCGTCGGCACGCCCATCGCGCTAGTCGTCCGCCACGATTCGCGCTAACCGCGCCCGTTGGTGGCGCGTGTCCCGTTGAAGGCCCTTCCCGCCCCTGTGATAGAATGAATTTCCGATGCGAGCACAGATTCAGCGCCTGCTCGAACTTCAAACCGTCGATTTGCACCTGGAAGAGTTGCGCAAAGCAATGGCTGCATTTCCCGCGCGGCTCGCTGAAGTCGAATTGCGCCTGTCCACCGCAAAAGCAAAGCTCGCCGCCGCCCGCGAAGCCCACACCACAGCTCTGAAAGACCGCAAGAAATATGAACTCGACGTCGAACAATGGCGCGACAAGGGCAAAAAATATCGCGATCAAAGCTACGAAGTAAAAACCAACGACGCTTTCCGCGCGCTCCAACACGAAATCGCCAATGCGGACGCCGAAATGGCTCGCGCCGAAGACCGCCTGCTCGAACGCATGGTGGCTGGAGAAGATTTTGACCGCCAGATAAAAGCCGGCGAAGCCGGACTGAAAGAAGCCGAAGCCGTCGTCGCCAGCGAACGAAAAGTTCTGGAACAGGAACGCGCGGAAAAACAGAAGGAGCTTTCAGCAGCGGAAGCCCAGCGCGAAACCGTCGTCGCCGATATCCCCGAAGCGCTGCTCACCGAATACAATCGCATCGCCACTCACCGCCACGGCGCCCTCGCGCAATCCATTGACGAGATGTGCATGAAGTGTGGCGTGCGAATCCGCCCGCACATTTATCAAATCCTGCGCCGCCCGGAAAATGAAGAAATTCATCTCTGCGAATCGTGCGGCCGCATCCTTTATTATCTCGCGCCAGGTGCGCCTCAACTTGGCGTCACCGACACGCCGCCCGAAGCCAGCGCAGCAACCAGCGCGCACGGCGCCGCTCCTTCTCACAAATGACCGTCCGTCGCCGTCCCCCGCTTCATTCGCGTTTATTCGCAGAACCCGAACAACCTCTCGATATTTTCACCGCCGAAGTAGATGGCGCATCACGCGGCAATCCCGGTCCTGCTTCTTACGCCGTGATTATTCGCCGCCCGGATGGCTCGGTAGTCTATCAACTGGGAAAATACCTGGGACGCGCCACCAACAACGTTGCGGAATATTTCGCGCTCATCACCGCACTCGATTATTGTGCCACATCAAATATTTCGCGCCTTCGCGTTCGCAGCGATTCCGAACTGCTGGTACGCCAGATGCAGGGCCGCTACAAAGTAAAAAGCGAATCGCTCAAGCCGCTCCACGAGCGCGCCATTCGCCAGTCCAAAGGCCTCGCCTACTTCGCCATCGAACACATTCCGCGCGAACAAAATTCCGAAGCCGACGCCCTCGCTAACGTAGCTCTCGACCGCACCGGCGAAGTAAGTTCCGGCGCCCGCGTAATCACATCCGCGCCTTCCGCGTCCGCTGCATCGCGCTCAACTTCCGCGAACGCGGCATCACCTTCCGCCTCAACAGGCCGCACAATTCGCGCGCGCTACAAAAATGGCGCGCTCCATCCCCACGAGCCGCTCGACATCCCCGAAGGCTCAGAAGTAGAAATTGAAATCCGCCCCAAGAAATAGCTAATTCCGAATCTGTAGCTCAAGTCTTCAGACCTGAGTCTTTTCCTCGCGCAGGATCCGAGTCCTTTCCGCCCGGCAATAATTCCGCAGGCCACCCCTAAATTTCCCAAGAAAACTAGTGACGTTTTCCGTCGCAGCCCGTCTTATTCTTCAGCATCACAACCATAGACGGTCTATGGATGGAAAGACTATGGCCAAAGACAACGCAGCCCGCAAAAGTGACCTACTCCCCGGAACGCTTGAAATGCTCATTCTCAAAAGCCTTGAGCGCAACGGTGAGCCGATCCATGGCTACGGAATCGCTCTCTACATCAAGCAGATCTCGCGCGACGTGTTACGTGTCGAAGAAGGCTCGCTATATCCGGCTCTGCAACGTTTGACCATCAAGGGGCTAGTCAAAGGCGAGTGGAGCGAATCTGACACGGGCCGCCGCGCCCGCTACTACAAGCTGACCAGTGCCGGCCGGAAACAGCTCATTGAAGAAGTAGCAGGCTTTGAAAAATTGTTGGAAGCAATTCTACGCGTCGTGCAACCGGCGTAAGGGTTTGGTCATGCGTAAAGTTTGACGAAAGGACTAGCGAACCATGAAGCGATTAGCCGAACTCTGCAGACGAATCTTCCATTTGCGGCGACGGTCGAAATTCAGCCACGAACTCACAGAAGAGATGCATCACCATCTCGCTCTGAAGATCGAAGAAAACGTACGCGCGGGCATGTCCGAAAATGAAGCGCGCTACGCCGCGCAACGTGAATTCGGCAACGTCACGCTGCTCAATGAAGACAGCCGCAGCGCCTGGAGTTTCCGTTGGATGGAACAGTTTCTGCAGGACGTGCGCTATGGCTCGCGGATGTTGCGTAAATCCCCCGGCTTCACCGCCGTCGCCGTCCTCACACTTGCTCTGGGTATCGGTGCGAACACCGCCATTTTTAGCCTTTCGAATGCCGTACTTTTCCGACCGATTCCCGTACGTGATCCCGCCACGCTGGTTGTCCTTCAGTGGGCTGCGCAAAACCTGCCAAGCGTGGACTATACCGATTTTTATTCGCGGAGTTGTTCGGGCGACGACGCTCGTAAGCATGGCTGCTCCATCTCAGCTCCGATGTTCCAGCGATTTGCTTCCCTCACAGGAGTCTTTTCCGACGTGGCGGCGATGGCCGGCAAGGAGCAGCTCCAAGCGTCGGTCAAAGGAACTGCGCAGATCACCAACGCCGAGTTTGTCACAGGCAACTATTTCCAGACGCTGGGGGTAACGGCGGCGCTTGGACGGACGCTTGAGCCATCGGACGACAATGCCGACGCCGAGCCTGTTGCTGTCTTGAGTTACGCGTACTGGTGCACCATGTTTGCCGGCGACCCAGCGGGAAAATCAGGAGCCATTTCAAGAACCTTCGAGTAAACTGCGGCGGCGTTGCTCCACCCCTGAGTCTTGTCTTGCAGCAGACCCATCACGAAGCCCGCTTCCGGGCCGATGTGGGATTGAAGCGCTGCGGCGAGTTCTTCTCCAGCCGGGTCAAACTGCTTTGCACGAATCAATTTTCCAGCCGTCGCCAGATGCTGAAGAAGTTCGGGAGCTTCCATCTGTTCTGGGTCAGCAGCGTTCGCGCCGATCTTTGCGTTCTTCAGCGCATCCAGAATCGGCGCATCGGCGCCCGCGATGGTTAATAACGCGCGATAGTGGTCCGTCGGTCGAAATGCGATTCCGCGCGATTCAATCACATGAAAGATATTTTGGTCCACACACTGACCCGCGACGATCGCGAGCAACTCGCTGCCGGTGACAGGATGACTCGCCGTCTGAGCGCCAGCGGCTGGCAGAAACGTAACGGCAAACATAAGAATGACAAACGCCGAAAACAGGGAACGCTGAACTCGCATGGATTCTCCTCGAAAAGGTCATCTCAATTGTAGGCAGAGGGAACCCTCAGGTATATGAGTCGGAAAAGGATATGTCGAATAACGTGTACTGTATTGAAGGACAGTGCGGCGAAGCGGAAGGAGTTATTTCAAATAGTACGCGCGGTAAAGCGTATCGCGCTGAGCCGGCATGTATCCCGCATCCGAAATAATCCGCCGTAATTCTTCCTCGTTCGTCCGGTTACGAACTCCCGCCGCATACACAACATTTTCCTCAATCAAAATGCTGCCAACATCATCCGCCCCGAATTGCAAACCCACCTGGCACACCTTAATTCCTGGCGTCAGCCAGCTCGATTGAATGTGATCGATGTTATCCAGAAAAAGCCGGCTGATTGCCAGCGTTTTCAAATAATCCACCGCCGTCGCTTCAGGAACTTTCTTGCCCAGCGGAGTATTTTCGGGAGCAAAAATCCAGGGAATAAAAGACGTGAACCCGCCGGTATCTTCCTGAATTCGTCGCACGCGCGCCAGATGATTTGCGCGGTGGCGCGGCTCTTCGCCGCAACCGAACATCATCGTTGCCGTAGTGCGCATGCCCAGTGAATGCGCCGTGCGGTGCATGTTTTCCCATTCATCGCTGGTGCACTTCAATCGAGAGATGCGCGCGCGAATTTCGTCGTCCAGAATTTCCGCGCCGCCGCCGGGAATCGAATCCAGTCCTGCATCCTGCAATCGCGCGATCGTATCGCGCACCGACAATCCCGAAACTTCCGCGATGCAAAGTATTTCCGGCGCGGAAAAACAATGCAAATGCACTTGCGGATACCGCTGCTTCAGCGAACGTAAAAGCGTTTCGTAGTATTCCACGCGCAAATCCGGATGCAATCCGCCTTGCAACAAAACTCCGGTGCCGCCAAGCTCCAGCATCTCTTCAATTTTCTCGTAAATCGTTTCAAATGACAGGAGGTACCCGTCTTTCGCGCCCAGCGGACGGTAGAACGCGCAGAACGAACAATATTCCGTACAGAAATTTGTGTAATTAATGTTCCGGTCAATTTGATACGTCGCCACGTGCGGATCATTCTTCTTATTCCGCAAAGCTGTCGCCGCCATGCCGATGCCGATCAAGTCATCGGAGGCAAATAAATCCAGCGTTTCTTCTATCGTCAGTGACATATTATACTCGTCTGCAGAATCGCTCGTCTCGATGTTCTTTATTCGTTCACTGCAACTAGTCTACAAAAACCGGGTCACCGCGTCGAACAATTCCCTCGCGCAAAACTGTCGCGTAAATTCCCAAGCAACTTTCGTGCTTATCTGCCACAACCTGCAGAATTTCCGGCGCTGCCTCCGCCGTATCCGGATCAAGGGTAATCACTTTGCAGCGCACATTCTTCTTGGAAACATACAGCGTCAATTCTTCTCCGATGCGAATCTGCTTCCCAATTAATTCATCTTCGAAAAACGCTCCGCCTTTCGCCCAATCCACTTCAAAATTCATGCGAAAACGCTGCGGATCGAGTTTGATTCCTGTTTCCGTGGAAAGGGCATCCAAAGTTTTGTGGCCAAAAATAGAAACCGGACGCGAGTCGTGCATGCTGCGCTCGGAAAAGCGTAAAATAATCGGCCGCCCGAATTGTTGTTCCAAATACTTCAGCAGATTTTGATCCCCAATATCAAACACCGAACCTTTTGGCGTGGTAATTTCCACGCGATAATTTTTCGGTGAAGGACGATCCGCATGCGCCACAGCCGGTTCCACAAATTTCGGTTTCAGCAAAAGCATCTTCGCCCACAGTCGCGGAGTCATCCACGGAAAATCAGTTTTGTTTTGCGGATCGAAATAGGCGTAAACGCGATCGCCAACCAGTCCCGCGAAGCTGACGAAGATCTCGCCAAGTTTTTCGCCGGCCATGCCCTTTACCGGGAATCGGCGCATAACTCTAATGGTTCCAGCGGGTTGGGGAGCTTTCGGCATTATCGTTTCGGCAATTCTTTAACTGAGTTGGACGTCCTAGTCAATATTGCAAAAGCTGTTTTTTCTAAAAATGCGATTTCGCGTTTTATCTGTTTTGAAACACTTTTCCAGTTTCCGCGTCTTCTGAATTCGGATCGCTCCCACTGTTCTTCAATGACGCGAATTCAATTGGTTTCGCGCGCTCGATCAGTCCGGCCTCGGCGCAGAGTTTGTAATAAAGTTCCAGGCCGGCGATATTTTCTGCGTCGAGCCAGAAATCGATGTTCTCGCGGAGATAACGCTCGAGCGAACGCGACGGAAGATCAAGTTTCAGCGCAGCGCCTTCGGCAATTTCCGAAATGTTTGCCATTCCAAACTTTTTCGAGGCGATGAAATCGGTGATCAGTTCCGGAGTAACGGCTTCGCGGTGCGCCGCCCACACAGCCAGAACGCACGGACGCGCCGTCATTTCGCGCCACTGATGCGCCACATCATAAACGTATAGCGAATCCACGCCGGAAACCGCTTGATCGCTGGGATCGCCCCCGCAACAAAACTCACCATTTGGTTTTTTTTCCGCAAGCTGTTCGAGTTTCACAGCGATGCGTAGCGCCGGATCGCCAATCACCAGCGCGGCATCCGCATTCGCCAGCATCGCCGCGGGATCGGGTTCCGCGGGAACAAATTCGGGAGAAATTCCCCAAAAATTGCGGCACAGAAGTTGCACCAAACCGGCGGAACTACGCGAGCTGGTATCCAGCGCGACGCGTTTGGCAAGTTCGATGGGCTTTCGTGCGATCACCAGAATGCTGCGTACTTCACTTTTGGCGGCCACGCACATTTCCGGCAGCACCACAACATTTTCCATCCGCTGGTATTCGATGGCGGGAATGATCGCCACGTCCACTTTGCCGGTGCGCAGCGCTTCAGCGCACATGCTGGGAACAGTAAACGAAAGATCGTAGCGGCCGGCGAGCGGGCCATCCGTGAATCCCCACACCAGCGGCGCAGTGTTCAGATATTCGACAATGGAAATTCGTAGTTTGGTCATGGGTCGGTGCAGTGTGGGATGCATTAAGTATATCAGATTCTTTCGGCGGAGATTCGGCCGATTCTGGATGCCGGCGCGCCGCTTCTATTTCGCAGTGTATCCGATGAGTTGATTCTGGGCAAAATGTGGTGTTTCGGAGTTTGCGAAAAGCCGCGAGTGTCTTAGAATTGGAACAGGTTCTACTGTGGGCGTGTAGCTCAGCTGGGAGAGCACCTGGTTTGCAACCAGGGGGTCGCAGGTTCAATCCCTGTCACGTCCACCATTCAAATTTCAGGATTTTCGATCGTGGGTATTTTGCTACTCGCCGGAATTGGGCGCAATCAGAAACCGTTGGGAACAAGCATCGCCGCCAATAAAATGTCGCAGCCACGCTCTATTCTTGGCTGCAGAATCTCGGTTACTGTTTGCCGAAGCTGAATACAACTCCTGTGCTCAGTCTGAAATTACTTTGGCTGTTGTTGTTGCCGTTCAGGAATTGTGTGTGAAGATATTCGGCTTGCGCGAGACGAATGCCGAAATTGTGACTGGCTTTCCGATCCAGTCCGCCCCCTGCGCTAAAGTTGAAATCGTTGCTGGTGCCGAGCGGCGCTAGTCCCGTGGCTAATGAAGTTGTGTAGAGCGTGCCGCTGGCGTGACCTCCGCCGACTAGCACGTGTGCATAGGGAGTCAGGTGGCTGTGATTGCGCCAAGAAACTTTCGGGCCGAACTCGTACGTCATGATGTCCAGGCTGAAGGGCTTCGCCGCCACCGCGCCTTGATGACTGAAGCCGAAATCGCCCACCAATCCGAACCAGCTGGTCAGGTTGTAGGCCACCGAGCCGCTGCCGCCGTTCAAATTAAACGGCGCGCCGCTGACGATGATGTTGGCGCGCATGTACGTGTAGCCGCCAAAGACTTCCCACTTGGACCGTCCTGCGCTTTGGCGGATGGAGCCGAACCGAGCGCGAACACCGCCAGGAATATTGCCAACAAAATGTGTGTGCGTCGTATCGTCATCTCCCTTGAAATCCGGATTCTGCACTGTTTTATCGAAATAATTTAATGCCGTTTCTACACAACCAATACGTTTTCCACGATTGAAACGGCCGCGCGATCGTAGCGACTGCGAAATCATAGATATTCCGCTGTCGCAACTATTCCACAATCAACGCCCTGCCACAATCCTGTCGACTACTCAATCACGCCTATTGAACAACCAGCGTAACCGCCATCGTATCCGTTCCCGAAGTGGCCGTTACGGTAATCGGATAACTTCCTGCCGGCGTGCCCAGGTTCGAGCCCACCTTCCGGAATCCTCCCGCGCATCCGCTCAGATAGCCCGCTGAAATGTGGGCATAGCGAACGGATAGTATGGTCGTTGGCTTAGGAGCCGCAGCTGATAGTTTTTGTATGAAGACAAGATTCAACGCGTTTGCGCGCAGCTGCTGGCAGATATGTTAGAATACGGCGGCAAAATCAGGGGCAGCGACTTCTAGTATTCTTATCGCAACCCAAAATTCTTACCGATCGAGGCGAACGCATGTCCGGGCATTCAAAGTGGGCCACAATCAAACACAAGAAAGCGGCTACTGACGCCAAGCGCGGCCGCGTTTTCACGCGGCTAATTCGCGAAATTGCAATCGCTGCGCGTGGCGGCACTGACCCGAACACCAACGCTCGTCTCCGCACCGCCATTGCAGCAGCCAAGGGTGAGAATATGCCCGGCGATAATATCGAGCGCGCAATTCTGCGCGGCAGCGGACAACTGGAAGGCGAACAGCTCGAAGAAATCACCTTTGAAGGTTACGGCCCCGGCGGCGTCGCCATGCTGGTTCAAGTCGTATCGAATCAGCGCAATCGCACCGTCAGCGAAATTCGCCACGCATTTGGAAAAAACGGCGGCAATATGGCTGAAGCGGGCGCCGTGGGATGGATGTTCAAACGCAAAGGTGAAATCGCCGTTCCCAAGGAACTCGCCGAAGAAGATAAAATTATGGGTATCGTGCTGGATGCAGGCGCCGAAGATTTGCAGGATGGCGGCTCCGTGTGGGAAATCGTGACGCCTCCGGAAGCTTTTGAAGCCGTGCGCGATGCGCTGGTGAAAGCGGGAATCACTCCAGAGTCCGCTGAAATCGGCATGGTTCCGAACAGCTACATTAAACTCAGCGGCGCACAGGCCGGACAGATGATCCGCCTTCTGGAAAGCATCGAAGAACAGGACGACGTGCAGCACGTTTACGCTAACTTCGATATCGACGAAAAAGATCTTCAGGCCGCCGTCGGCAGTTAACACATTGTCCGCGACGAAACCATTCGGAAAACACTCTCTTAGAAAACGCTGGCCCGCGCGCCGAACCGGCTCTACACTTGCCAGCATGCCTGCTGAAGTCCGCAAGCAATTCGCGTTGCGCGTGCTGGGAATCGATCCCGCTGCTGCCGGAGCCACCGGTTTCGCGGTGGTCGATGCGTTGGGCGGACGCTCCACTTCAATACACTTCGATACCATCGCCGCCGTGCGTGGCGCGTCTAATGTTCCTGTGCGTCTACAACAAATTCACGAACGCATTGCCGCGCTGATTGAGCAATTTTCTCCGCAGTGTTTGGCCATCGAATCGATTTTCACGGCATTAAATATCAAAACGGCGCTGCGGCTCGCGGAAGTTCGCGGAGTGATTCTATTGGCGGCCGCGCAGCGCAATATTCCCGTCCACAGTTATTCGCCGCGCGAAGTGAAAGCCGCCGTCGCTGGATACGGCCACGCCGATAAAGCGCAAATGCAGCAGATGGTGCGCGCTATTCTTTCTCTGAAGAAAATTCCCCAGCCGAGCGACGCCGCCGATGCGCTGGCCGTCGCGCTCTGTCACATCCAATTTGCACAATCCCAGGAGCGCTTCGGAATCGCAGCTCGATTGCTGGTTGCGCCTCGCACGGCGCGCCGCGGTTCGCCGCCGCTCGCACGAATTGCCTCGGTCCGGTGAATTTCGAAATGAAATTGTTTCCACGAATCATAATTGCAGTAGGCCTCGTGCTTGCCACGTCCCTAGCAGCGTTTCCCGCAATCGCCGCTGGCGATGCCGTCATCACCTACCGCAAAGTTTTCAAGGGCAGCGTTCCCGAATCGGTGGAAATTACCATCGGGGAATCCGGCAAATGCACCTTCGACATTCGCCAGCTCGCCGAAGATCCCAAGCCGCAGGAATTTGATGTCGGACAGCCGATTCGCGAAAAGATATTTTCGCTCGCCAAGGAACTCAACAATTTCCGCAATCTGGATTTGGATACTCACCGCAAGATCGCCAATTTAGGCGCGAAGACTTTTCGCTACGAAAAGGACGGCGTCGCCAATGAAGTGACCTACAACTACACCGTGAATACTCCCGCCAGCCAGTTGCAGCAGATTTTTGAGGGCCTCTCGTACCAGCAGGATCATATGCAGACGTTGCAGCGCACGCTGAAGTACGACCGCCTCGGCTTGTATGACGCCCTGGGATATTTGGAGACCGATCTCGATAACGGCGTCATTCCTGAGCCCGAACATCTTCTTCCCGTCCTTGAACAAATTGCCAACGATACCCACGTAATTGAAATCGCGCGCTCCCGGGCTCGTGCCATTACCGCTAGAATCCGCAACGCCAAGTAGTCCCGACGCATGAAAAAGTAGTCTGGGCGATTGTAAGTGTCCACTTACACTGCTTGACTCGTCCGCCGAATAGGAGCAATATTCCCTCAGGTGCGGAGAACCCCGTTTGAGTTGGGCGCATCTAAGCGAGTAGAAGTTCTTGGGGTCGGTATTTGCAGTGGGGTTGTTGCATTATTTATAAAGCAGGGCGATCCGAAAGGGGAGGTCCGTATGATTCGCCGTCCAGTCTCCTCTCTTTTTATACCTGTATTGATCGGGGCAACCCTTGTCCTGTCGCTTCCGGCTTCGGCTCAGGACGATCAATCAAACGTTCAAGTACAACCTCAAGTCGAACTTCAAGCCAACAACGCCGCTCAACCGAAATACGCTGAGGCCAGAATTGCGCGATTAAGTTTCGCGGAAGGCGATGTCCAATTTCAACGCGCCGACGAGGACTGGCAGGCCGCTTCGGTAAATCTTCCCATTCAACAGGGATTCCGGCTGGCCACCACAGACGGCCGCGCCGAAGTTCAATTTGAAAGCGGATTAGTCTTGCGTCTCGCGGAAAATAGCATTTTGGAATTCACTCAATTGGATACGCTGAACTCTGGGCGAATCGCGAAGCTGAATTTAACGCAGGGAACCATCATCGTCACGGCGGACTTGCGCCCAACAGATTTGTTTTCAGTGGATGCGCCCAATGTCCATGTGATGGTCCAGCAGCCGACTCGCTTCCGGATTGATACCACGCAGGGCGATAGTTGGGTGGGAATTTTTGCCGGCGATGTAATGGTGAAAACAGAAACGGGCGAAACCAAAGTCACCAATGGACATACCTTCCGCATCAGCGGCGAAGATGCGAATCAAGTAAGCATTGACATGAACCCGGCGCCGGATGATTTCGACCAGTGGGCTGCCGATCGCGACCACGCCATTCAGCAGGGATATCGAGACGCCGTGCAGTACGTCGCCAATTATGCGCCGGATTATTCCGAGTACAGCTATGGCCTGTCCGATCTTTCGAGCTACGGACATTGGATTGTCGTCGCCGGATCTGGTCTGTGCTGGGAACCGTACGGCGTGCCGGACCACTGGCGGCCTTTCTTTTTCGGCTCGTGGGAATTTTTCCGCGGAACCGGGTGGACCTGGATCAGCTCGGAGCCCTGGGGCTGGCTGCCGTTTCACACAGGACATTGGTTTCCGCGGGCGGTCGGCGGCGGATGGGTCTGGCAGCCGGGTCCGATCCGCGCATGGAATCCCGCGCCGGTTCATTGGTTCACTGTTGGCAATCAACTCGGCTGGGCGCCTGCCGGAACATTGAATTCCCACGGCCAGCCGCCAGCATCCGGAGTTGTAATTGGCACACGAGAGGAACGCGGAATAAAAATCCGCCCGGGAGTCAGGGAGCCGCTGCCTTCCGAAATCGCCGGAAAAGTTTCACCAACAAATCCGCCTGCGCCGGTTTTGAAGACGCGCCAATTTCATGAAGGCGCGCCGACGGGAACTGTTCCGCCCCCACGCCCTGTAAATTTCCCGGCCGAAGGCACGGTCAGATTCGATCCTGCCACGCGAACGTATGAGAATTCGCATCCGCCAGTCAGGCCCATGCCGCAATCGACGCCGAATCCTGCGCAGCAACCCGTAACAAACTCTGCGCCGACAAATCAACCGGCAGCGCCGGCACATACTACTCATCGGCAGCAAACCGTTCCGCAATCAACTCAAATGCAAAGGCCGGTTTACGTTCCGCCTGCCAGGACCCAGCAATCCGCGTCGCAACCCGCCCCCCAACCGCATTACACGCCGCCGGCACAACCGGCTCCGCACTATTCACCACCGCCACCACCGCCGGCCGCTCAACCACATTCGCCGCCACCCGCGCCTGCTGCGGCGCCAAGCGCAGCACCAGTTCACCATTAAGGCGTTAGAACTGTGCGAAGTGCAAACTCGGGTGGAGTTTAACGGCGTCGCTTTTCTTTGAATCGCGCGCCGTCGGAATGTTTAGTGATTCTTTTGTACAGATGTTTTCACCGACAGCACCATCATGTCGGGATCCAATTCCACTTTGTCCGGAACCGCGGCCAGCTTGATGCTGATCGGTGTTTTCGGGCCATTCGCCACGACTGTTCCCCGCGCCACTTTATCTTTGCCAAACGTTAAAACCAAAGGCAACGGCATGATCCATTTTTCGTCTTCGGGCAAATCTTCCTGAAAAAGATTCCCTGTCAGCAACGCTCCTCTGCCCGGCTGATTCTCAATACGGTATTCCAGCCGGTAGGAAGGCATGTGAGCCGAATAGACCCATTGCTGAAAAAACCAGTTCAGGTTCGTAATATTGTATTTACGACCGATGGCGGTGACGCCGAAACGTTGGCCGGCGAAAGCAGCAAAATCTTCCGTGCTCACCGCTTTGCCCAGGTTTTGTTGGACAAAATCGCGCATCATGTCGAAAAACGGCTTGTCGTCTAGCGTTGCCGGATCGGTGAAAAGGAAATGCACTATCCGCAGAATCAGCGCGCCCTTGTCATAGATCAACGCGGTGTAGGCGTTAATGGTTTCGGAAGTTGACAGGCGATGCCCTAGAATGATCGGCCCCAGATCCGTCAGCTTGCCTTTTTGTACTCCAGAACTCATCCCGAACGGCGGTTGCCGCAGCGCCTCGCGCTCGCGATCAATCAAAAACTGGCGTGATTTGCCGTTATCGCGCTGACCGGTGTAAAGCATCGCGCAATACTCGGCAAACCCCTCGCTTAACCACTGGTCGCGATAGGATCGCCACGCCACCATATTGCCCCACTACTAGTGCGCAACCTCGTGCGAAATAAAAACAAAAGTAAACTTATCCGCGAGATCCGCTCTAGGCAGCAATAGGAATGTCGCCAGGCCCTGACCATCGGCACGGAATTGGTAAGCGACGTGTAAGTTATCATAGGCAGCACCAACATTCTTCATCTTATCCGAGCCGCTCTGCGTACCACTTCCCGATCGACGCCGTAACTCCCAGATTCGCAACACATACAACAAAGCGCCGGTCGGCACAGCCTTCGGTGAAAAGGATATCTTGATAATGCTCTGTAAAGGATGTCATGAGACCGAACAGCTCGCTGCGACCTAAAGCGTTAAGTCCTTTGGAATGATATTCTTAGCACGATCGTACGATCTAAGTCCTTTGTTTTTATATTGATGCAAAAAGTCGGGGGAGGGTGGTTCTCAAATCCTCCCGATAGAATCAGTAAATTACGTGGAATGCCACTCGACCAAGAGCAAACGAGCGGCGTGAGAGATCGAACGATCTAGTGGAAAAGCATTCCCGCGTAACCGACTACTTCGTCGCGGTCACCGAGAATATCTGCGGAAGTGGCGTATCGAACGAGTTCAGCTCGCGTTGCGCCCAGATCGAGCGCGGCAGTGAGCGCGGAAACGGCGGGACCGCAACCGCACATGGTGATGCCTTCCCGGCGAACCGTTTCGTGAAGTCCGCGAGGATTTAGCGCGAGCATCTGATCGATTGCCAGATGATCTTTCACGTGCGTAATTTCTTCGGATTCATAATGATTCAAATCCGAGCTCGCAACGAGCAGCACAGCTTCTTCGGCATTTGAAATTACGCGAGACAACGCGTGACCCAGTTGAGTGAGTTCATCGAAATTCAGCGTGCCGATTGCGATAGGCACAAATTGAAAATCTTTGGAGAGCGCCTGAAGAAACGGCAATTGCACTTCAAGCGAGTGCTCACGCTTGTGAGCCACATCATCTTCCACAAGCAACGGACACTCGGCCATCAACGCTTGCGCTAGTTCGGAATCAATTTTCGCCTGGCCAAGTGGAGTTTCCCACGCGCCTTTGGAATTGATGGCAAAGTTGGCGCCGCCCGGCCGATGACGTGGCCCCAGAATGATGACGCGCTTCGGAATTTTAATTCGCGCGTAAACGGCGCCTGCAACTCCGCCGGAAAAAACGTAGCCCGCGTGTGGAACCAGACACACGAGTGGATCGCCCGCAAATCTTGGATACGCCGGCGCAGGACTCGATATCGCCGGAGTTGCCACAGAATTGTTGGAATTATCTTCGCGTCCTTCGGCAAGAAATTGATGCACGCGCGCCAACAGTTCGCGCGGCTCGCGCGGATAAAAAGTTCCGGCGGCGGCGGGCGGACGAATCATGGCAGTGAGGACGCGCTTTATTTTGGCGAACTATTTGGCGCGCTAAATACTCTTGGTTTTGAGGGCTTGCCCTGCAACTTAATCGCGGTCGTAGTTCCGGGCGTGTAATGAATCACAATCTTGTCTCCGAACTGGTATCCGCCTTTATTTAGAATTTTGATCATCCGATCGCGGACCGCCGGAGAATAGCTGAACGTTTGCGTCAACATTGCATTTTCCCGGCTGCGAACGGTGATCGTCGCGACATTTGCCGCGATTACTTGTCCATCGAATTTCAAAGGTTTTTGGGATTTTGTGATCGTCGGCGGCAACGTGCTCAACGGCTGAGCCTGTGCTGCAACGCGACCCGATGAAAATGTCACAACTGCGGCGATCGCCAGTATCGGAAGCAAAATGCGTGGATTAAGCTTCATTTTCCAGGGAAATTTTCAGAGATTTTAAAAAGCGTACATCCTGCGCGCTGAGATCAAATTTCGGCGCGGGCGGTTCATCTTCCATCGCTTCAGCATCAACTTGTATTTTCAGCGATTCCAGGAATCGGCGATCTTGATTGGAAAGGCGCGCGGAATCAGCATCGCGCTTTGCGAGACCGATGGTCGCGTCAAGCTTCAGCACAATGTCGTAGCCCGCGGAACGCACGTTGGAAATCGCGCCGGTGATCCGGTCCGATTCTCCAACCGTGTCATTAATCGCGTGACCCAACTCACGCAACAATTGCCTCAGATGATCGTCGAGTTGCACGCGCACCCTCCTGGATATTCCACGCTTCTTAAATTGTAGTGCCGCGCGGCGCGCCTGACAAGCCTGCTCCTAGGTACAGAGGTGTCTAACCTGCCTATGGCGCCAATTCCGGCTGTGCGTCGCACGCGAACCGTTGCTGTATTACAATTCCAGCGTGAGCGTTGCTTCCGTTTCCGGTTCGCGGAGTTCCACTACACTTGCACCGAAAGGATTTTTCGGCCGGCTGTGGCGCGCGTTGCGTCAACTGTTTCACGAAATGACCGGAACAATGTTCGCGATTCTGGCGCTGGCCGCGCTAAGCTCGGCATTTCGCGCGTGGCAAAATGGCGTCGCGCGGTGGATTGTCGCGTTACCGCTCGCTTACGCGCTGATGATGCTTTATTTTTCGGTGACGTCATTCCGCAGCGCGCGCCGCGTTCCTTAGCTCGTAGGTTGCGACGCATGCGTAATTCTACTTTACGAAAATTTAATTCATGACGAAGTCCAACAATAATCCGGGAAGTTCCACTTCGGCGCCAAATGGTTCGCGCGACGTTGCGGATATTGGTCTGGATCAACTTTACGGCCCTGATTCGCAGGCGAATTGGGATTCGGAAACTGCGCTCGGATATCCTGGCGAATTTCCTTACACACGCGGAATCTATCCCACAATGTATCGCGGACGCTTGTGGACGATGCGCCAGTACGCGGGATTCGGCACGGCCGCGGAATCCAATCGCCGCTACAGATATTTACTGAGCCAGGGACAAGCTGGACTTTCCGTGGCGTTCGATCTGCCCACACAAATTGGAATGGATTCCGATCACGCGCTGGCGCAAGGCGAAGTCGGAAAAGTGGGCGTGGCGATTGATTCGCTGGAAGATATGGAAGCGCTGTTCGACGGAATTCCTCTGGAGCGTGTTTCCACTTCGATGACCATCAACGCAACGGCCGCGATGTTGCTGGCGCTTTATGTTGCTGTCGCGCGGAAACAGGGCGCGAATCTGCAAAAGCTTTCCGGAACTGTGCAGAACGATATTTTGAAGGAATATATCGCGCGCGGAACATTTATTTACCCAGTTGGTCCGGCCATGCGCATCGTCACGGATATTTTCGCGTGGTGCCGCACGGAACTGCCTCGCTGGAATACGATTTCCATTTCCGGATATCACATTCGCGAAGCAGGCTCGACGGCCGTGCAGGAAGTTGCGTTCACGCTGGCCGACGCGATTGCATATGTGGAAGCCGCGCGTAACGCGAGACTCGCAGTAGATGATTTCGCGCCACAGCTTTCATTTTTCTTCAACGCTCATAACGGCTTGTTGGAAGAAATTGCTAAGTACCGCGCGGCGCGTCGATTGTGGGCGCACATCATGCGCGAGCGATTCAGCGCGCGCGATCCGCGCTCGCTACTGCTGCGATTTCACGTCCAGACAGCAGGCTCGTCGCTGACGGCGCAGCAGCCGGAAAATAATATTGTGCGCACGGCGATTCAAGCGCTCGCTGCTGTGCTCGGCGGTTGCCAATCACTGCACACGAATTCCATGGACGAAGCGTTGGCGCTGCCAACGGAAGATTCCGCGTTGATTGCGTTGCGCACGCAGCAAATTCTGGCGTACGAAACCGGAGTGGCGAATACCGTCGATCCCGTTGCGGGATCTTACGCGATTGAGAATCTGACGGATCGCATCGAAGCCGGCGCGCGCGATTACATTGCCCGCATTGACGCCGCCGGAGGAATGTTGCGCGCCATCGAAACGGGATACGTGCAAGGCGAAGTGCAGAAGGCCGCGTACGAATATCAGCGCGCAATTGAACGCGGCGAGCGAGTGGTCGTCGGCGTAAATAAATATCGGAGCGATGACGGGCGTTCAATCCCCACGCTGCGCTTGGATCCTGAAGTGGAGCGCGCACAAATCGCGCGCGTGCAGGCGTTGCGCGCACGACGCGATGCGGCTCGAACGAAGCAAGCGCTTGCGGAAGTGGAATCGCGCGCGCGGTCCGGCGCGAACCTGATGCCCGCGATTTGCGCCGCCGTGGAAACGCTGGCTACCGTGGGCGAAATTTCCGATACTCTGCGCCGGGTGTTTGGCGAATATCGGGAATCGGTCGTGCTATGATTCGTCCGCTGAATTTGTACTCAACCGCAGAACCCGTCGGATAACGGGCTTCAGGTTCGCAACAATTTCCGCGTCAACGCAGTGCTTACGCCATCGGCTCGAGCTTTGCGAGTGGCGCAACCCGTGAGGAGAGAATCACGATGAAGAAGTTTCTATGTAGTGTCTTGCTGTGCGGCATCGCCGCGATTCCAGCGATTGCACAAGGCGGCGCCGCAACGTCTGGAACACCGGCCGCGATCGCACCGCAGGCTCCCGCGTCAGTTACAGCGGATTCGCTTTCGACGTTTGTGAAAGGCGCTTTCAAATCCAATAGCAATAACCTGATCGGCTCCGCGGAGCAGATGCCGGAAGCGAATTACAATATGAAGATTGGCACGATGACGGAAGTGCGCACGTTCGGGTCAATGCTGGGACACATTATCAACGCCAACTATGTTTTCTGCGCACAAGCCAAAGGTGAGACCAGTCCGCAAACGATAGACTACGAGAAAACACCGCAGACGAAAGATCAACTCGTGAAGGCGATGCACGACGCGATTTCGTATTGCAGCTCCGTGTACGACACACTAACCGACGCGACCGCGATGCAGATGCTGACGCCGCCGGCGGGACCAGCCGGGCCCGCGCGGCCACAGTTGCGCGTGGCGATCTTGATTCGCAACATCGGGCACAACAACGAGGAGTACGGCAATCTGATTGGATATTTCCGCGCGGCGAATTTGGTGCCGCCTTCGACTGCGGCTGCCAACGCTGCCGCCGCAGCAGCTGCTGGACGCAGAGGGAATTAGTTTTTAGAAGGCGAGTTGTCTCGCGGCGGACGATTTTGCCCACCGCTTTATTTTGATCCTCAGCCGGCTGCGCGAGTTCAAGCCATTCAGCAGCTGGACTGTCCGGTTTCGCGCAAGTGTGACGTTCGAAGGAACGGCAACGCTCCCAGAGCCAAGGCCGCGCCCGGAATCAAAACCCAATTCAGAATCGTCAACGCAAACGCGACCGGCAACGCACGCCACGTCAGGTGACGCTCGATCAAACCGCTAAACATGAGGATGGTACAAAAAAGGCCAGACAGAAAAATTACCGGAAAAAGCGCGGCAGCCAAACGCGCTTGAACTTCTCCGTGAGCTCGCTGGGACAAGTACGCGCCCAATCCGCCAAATACCGGCAGCGTCATGAGCCACGGGAAGTACAATTCCAAGCCAACCGTCGATCCGTACCAGATAATTTTAGGCTGGATGCCAATTCGATTTACGATCGAGAGAGCAACAATCGCGGTGGACAAACTCGCAAGGCCAGGGAGCCATAAACTTTTTACTCGGATATTCATTTGTTCCTCCTGATTTTTGGAGTGTCTGATATTTCGCGCAAGTAGGCGCCAGTCCGTTACTTCGTCGAGTGCGCGGCGAATCGCGTCTATTTCGTTTACCCCCAATGCGCGTTGCTCTTCGTAAAGATCCTCCAGATGCGCACCGAGTTCCGCGATGACTTCACTTTGCTGAGCATCGGTAAAGCCCAGTCCGCTCAACCGTTCGCGAACGAGTGCATTCCAATCACGCACGAGTCACCCCCGCGAGTAGATCCAGTGCACGGAAGAACGTCTTCCATTCCAGCCGCAAAGGCTCAATCTTCTTACGTCCGGTTGGCGTCAGGCAGTAGTAGCGGCGGTCTCGACCGGCACGATTGGCTTCCCACCGACCCTTTATCCAGCCCCGTTTTTCGAGTGTGTAGAGCATCGGATAAAGAGACGCAAGGTTGAAACGTAGTGCGCCTCCGGAGCCTTCTTCGATCCGTTTTGCAATTTCAAAGCCGTATAGCTGTTGTTTGTCGAGCAGGGCGAGGATCGCAAGTTCAGCGCTTCCCCGGGCTATCTTCGATCGTACGCGCTGAGTCATGATGAATATAGTATTCCTATATTCCTATGTTTCGCGCAATAGTACTTTGGGCGCTGTTCTCCCTGTCGGTCAACCTGCCCGGATGAACAGGAAATTCAAGCAATTAGGAACTGTATTTTGAAGGAGGCGCTACCTGCGGTAAATAACCTTGCCGGCGACAATTGTCGCCATGGGCGCGCCTTTGAATTGGCGGCCATCGAATGGAGTGTTGCGGGATTTGCTGGCGGATCCGGCGGCGCGGAACGTCCACGCGTGATCCGTGGAAAAAAGCGTGAGGTCAGCAGGTTGTCCGGCGGCGATGCGGCGCTCCATGCCGAGGACGCGCGCGGGACCAGTGGTGAAAAGTTCGACGAGGCGCATGAGTTTGATTCGTCCGGGGTGGACGAGTTGATCGAGACCGAGCGCCAGCCCGGTTTCAAATCCGGTGATGCCGAACGGCGCTTTATCGAATTCGACGGCTTTGCTGGCGGGTTCGTGCGGCGCGTGATCGGTGGCGATGGCGTCCACGGAGCCGTCGGCCAATCCTGCGAGCAACGCATCGCGGTCTTCGCGTGACGCCAGCGGCGGATTCATTTTGAAATTCGTGTCGTACGCGACGTCTTCATCAATCAGAGTGAAATGGTGCGGAGTAACTTCGCAGGTGACGGCAAGTCCGAGCTTTTTTGCTTCGCGCACAAGTTCGAGCGACGATTTCGCGGAAAGATGCGCGATGTGCAGACGCGCGCCAGTCAGCGCAGCGATTTGAGTATCGCGTCCAACGCAAATGGATTCCGCGGCGGCGGGCATTCCGGGAAGACCGAGGCGCACAGAAGTTTCGCCTTCGCGCATCACGGCTCCGGCGGCGAGCGATGTGTCTTCGCAGTGGTCGATTACCGGCAGGCCGAGCGAGCCGCAGTAATCCATCACCTGGCGCATGAGCTTTGCGTTTGCGACGGGTTTGCCGTCATCGCTAACTGCGACAATACCGGCCTTTTTCATGGCAGCGATTTCGGCGAGCGATTCGCCTTTGCTTCCTGCGGAGCACGCACCGATGGGCCATACGCGCACGCCGGATCCGGAAGCGGCGCGATCAATCATTGAACCCGTGACGCTTGCGTTGTCATTCACTGGACGCGTGTTGGGCATGGGACAGACGGCGGTGAATCCGCCGCGAGCGGCTGCGCGCGTGCCGGTGACAATTGTTTCGGAAGCTTCGCCGCCGGGTTCGCGCAGGTGACAATGCAAATCAATGAAGCCGGGCGCGACGATCCAGCCGGTTGCGTCAATTATTTCGCACGGTGGATCGTTGTGCTTCGCGGCGCGCTGCGAAATATCGGCGGGCAATCCGCACGCGACGATGTTTTCGCCGTCGATAAGTACGTCGAGCGCGGCATCGGTGCTGGTGGCCGGATCCATCACGCGGCCGTTCTTAATCCAGAGCATCTTTACGACTCCTCGATATTGATGATGCCGGTCGCTTGATTGGATTCAGGGGGCTAAAACCCCTGCACTTCCAAACTTTACGGCACGGCTGAAGCCGTGTCCTGTTACGAACCACCGGACGCGAATCAACTGATACGGACTGTTCGGCGTGATACGCGTCGGCGAACCATTCGCGAAATAAATACTAATCGCCCGCACTGGGCGATTCCTTTTTTGCTTCAACCGATGGTTCGCCGCCGGTTAACAAATAGAGCAGCGCCATGCGCACGGCAACTCCGTTCGTGACTTGTTCGAGTACGCAGGATTGCGGGCCATCGGCCACCGCGGAATCAATTTCCAATCCGCGAATCATTGGACCGGGATGCAGCACCAGCGCGCCGGGACGCGCGAGCGCCAGCCGCTCTTCGTTCAGTTGATATTGCAGAACGTATTCGTCGGTCGGCAGCGACGGCTCGTTCATGCGTTCCGACTGTACGCGCAGCACGATAATTACGTCGGCGTCGGTGAGGGCTTCATCCATGCGCGACGTGCGGCGGATTTCGCATCCTGCAGGACCGATGCGTTCGAGTTCGCGCGGAAGCCACATCGCAGGGCCGCACAATGTGAAGCGGCATCCAAACTTTCCCAGCAATTGAATATTGGATCGCGCCACGCGGCTGTGCTGAATATCGCCAAGAATCGTGACGTTCAATTTTTCAATGTGGCCGAGATGATCGCGAATTGTCAGGGCGTCCAGCAGCGCCTGCGTGGGATGTTCGTGTGTGCCGTCGCCTGCGTTTATCACCGGAATTTGCAGGTGGCGCGCGACGAAATCGGTGGCGCCGGAACTGCTGTGGCGCATCACGATGCAGTCCGGCTTCATCGCGTCCAGCGTGTGCACTGTATCCAGAAGCGATTCGCCCTTTTTCAGACTGCTCGATTCGGCTTGCAGGTTCATGCTGTCCGCGCCTAGGCGCGATGCGGCGGTGGCGAAACTGATTCGTGTGCGCGTGGAAGGCTCGAAAAATGCGAGCGCCACGCTTTTGCCGCGCAACGTCGCAAGTTTTTTCAGTGGATGTTTTTGAATTTCCTGAAATGGTTTGGATTGGTCAAGTAGAAATGCGATTTGCCCGGCCGCAAGAGCCTCAATTCCGAGCAAATGGCTGAAGCGGTAGGGCACGGAATTCCCCAAAACATTTTCGCCAGCGGCGGACGCGCCGAGTAGAGGCGCCGCCGCGGCCGGGATCATTCGACGCGGTCAACCAGAATCACGCGCTCTTCCTGATCGATTTCGCGCAGTTTCACTTCGATGATTTCCGTGTTGCTGGTCTGCACCATGCGCCCGACAAAACTTGCTTCGATGGGCATTTCACGGTGGCCGCGGTCAATCAGCACGCAAAGGCGAAGCGTGCGCGGACGGCCAAGATCGAAGAGCGCGTTCATGGCGGCGCGGGCGGTGCGGCCGGTGTAGAGCACGTCGTCAACGAGAATTAAATCTTTATCGTCCACGGAAAAATTAATGTCACTGGACTGAATCACCGGATGCGCGGCAACTTTGCTCAGGTCGTCACGATAGAGCGTGATGTCCAGGGTGCCGACGGGCACTTCCACGCGGTCAATTTCGCGCATGGCCTGCGCGATGCGATTCGCCAGGGGCACGCCTCGGCGACGCACTCCGATGAGCGCAAGATTCAGAGAACCGCCGCTGCGCTCCACAATTTCGTGCGCCACGCGCTGGAGCGTGCGGTCAATTTCGGTGGCGGACATTAGTTGCGATTTTTCAATTACACGCATTGGGGGAGGATTCTAACATAGACGTGAGTGGGGCCGCAGCCGAGGGTGGCTTAGGGCTGAATTCGAAGGCCCTTCCGCGTTCGCACCGGAACCGCGTGCTAAAATCATGCACGCCAACACAGTGATGG